>Ga0181344_1000036_pt1 | contig 61297 bp, 80 predicted proteins | sample Su13VDMLBDD_FD_130098 | JGI IMG/M metagenome (GOLD analysis project Ga0181344, IMG submission 130098) | Freshwater viral communities from Lake Michigan, USA - Su13.VD.MLB.D.D | ecosystem: Environmental > Aquatic > Freshwater > Lake | place: USA: Michigan | collected 2013-07-15
AACGCAGCCTACCGCAGCATTTGGCACCAGCGTAACCCCCGGCACCACTGCGGGCACTTATGGCGCATGGGCGCAGGTCGCCACTGCCGCCAACATGGCGCAGGATACTTACGGGGTGTATATCTGCTTCAACTCAGGCAGCACAGCCGCCGCAACACGTAACATTCTGTGCGAGATGGGCGTCGATAACGCGGGCGGCACTTCCTACGTGTCCGTCATCCCACATTTGCTGGCGGGCAACGCTAGCCCGTACACAACCCCTCCGGGTGGTACTTTCTATTATTTTCCCCTGTACATCAGAGCAGGTTCAACCGTTGCGTTTCGGGCTATGTCCAACAGCGCCACGGCGCTCCGTGTAAGCGTTTACTTCTATGGGCAACCTGCGCGGCCAGATGCCTTGCGCGTTGGTTCCTATGTCGATGCGTTTGGGGTTGATGTTACCAACCGTATTGGGACGGCGATTACCGCTGGTACTACGAGTGAGGGTACGTTTACGCAGCTGGGGTCAGCTACCACGAAACCATATTGGTGGTGGCAGATGGGGTTCAATATCAACAACGCCAATATGAACGCTGCGACTACGCACACTGACATAGCTTCCGGCACCGCCACCAACAGAAGACTGTTGATTGAGAACCAGATTTGGCAGGTTACGTCCGCCGAGCAAATTGGGTGTACGCCTGCAATTATAGAGGCGTATAAAGAGGTGGCGACGGGGGCCCTGATTTACGGGAGAGCGCAGACGACCGCTACCACGACCGGCACGACGATGATTGCCTACGGGCTAGGGGGTTAAGATGGCGATTACCGTTGCATACACCGGCACCGCGACCATCGGAACCACCGAGTACTCTCTCGTCAATAGCTCCACGACACTTGCCTCCGTCACGAACGTCGGCGTGTACCAAGTGTTTATCGACGTCTCCACCATGGCCGCCGGGGACGAATATGAAATCAAGATCAAGGAGAAGGTCACCTCCGGGGGCTCGCAGCTAAACATCTATACGGCAGTTTTGGACGGTGCGCAGTCAAGCCCGTTCGTCACCCCGACGCTTGTCCTCATGCTGGGGTGGGACGTCACCATGGACAAGCTTACAGGCACTGACAGGTCTATCTCTTGGTCCATCCGTAAAGTCGGATAGATAAATGAGTTGGTTATACCAACCACTCCTACCTGCATCGGCAGACATCCAAGCTGGCACATCAGTATCGGTCAGCGTAACAGGTGTGTCCGCCACAGGTTCAATCGGTGACACCACCGAAACCGTAGGCAATATAGACAACACAGCCCTATTTGGCTTCTCCGGCTTCTCCGTTGTCCCGTTCTCCGGCCTTGAGGTTATTGCCAGCGGGTCGGTGTCCGTTTCCGTCAACGCCACGGGCGTGTCCGCTACGGGTACGCTTGGTGTCGAAGAGGCTCGGGGCAGAGCCAACACAACCCCGACAGGCGTGTCAGCGACTGGTACCGTCGGTACGGTTGCTACCTCGGGCAGAGCCAACACCACCCCGACAGGCGTTTCCGCCACCGGCACGCTCGGTGCCGAAGAGGCTCGGGGTAGAGCTAACACCACTGTTACGGGCGTATCTGCAACGGGTTCGGTGGGTACGGTAGTCACCACTGCTAGGGCCAACACCACCGCCACTGGCGTGTCAGCGACTGGCGCAATTGGTACGGTATCTATTAGTCTCGGCTACCGGGTAACCGGCGTATCTGCGACTGGCACCATCGGTGCCGTAACTATAAACGCTAGGGCCAACACGACCCTAACCGGCGTATCTGCGACTGGTACCGTCGGTACGGTTGCTACCTCGGGCAGAGCCAACACCACCCCGACAGGCGTTTCCGCGACTGGCTCAGTCGGCACCGTAGCCACCTCGGGTAGGGCGAACGTAACCGTAACTGGTGTGTCTGCCACTGGCGCAGTCGGCACGGTTGCTGTTTCTGCCCCGAGAACAGTCTCCGTAACTGGCGTGTCAGCAACTGGCGCAGTCGGCACGGTAGCCACGCGTTCGTCCTATTACGTCACTGGCGTATCTGCGACCGGCACCATCGGTGCCGTAACTATAAACGCTAGGGCCAACACGACCCTTACTGGTGTCTCAGCCACCGGTACACTCGGTGCCGAAGAGGCTCGGGGTAGGGCTAATACCACTGCAACTGGTGTCTCGGCTACCGGTACAGTCGGCACCGTAGCCATCGTAGCTAGAGCCAACACGACCCCGACAGGCGTTTCGGCCACTGGCGCAATTGGTACGGTAGCTACCTCGGGTCGGGCTAACGTAACCGTAACTGGTGTTTCTGCCACTGGGCAGATTGGTGACGTCACCGAAGCGGTGGGCAACGTCGATAATACGATGGTGCTGGGCTTCTCCGGCTTCTCCGTCGTGCCGTTTTCGGGCGTCGAGACTGCGCAGCTATCGAATACCAATGTCAGCGTAACCGGTGTTTCGGCCACTGGCGCAATTGGCACCGTAGCCACCTCGGGCAGAGCCAACACCACCGCGACAGGCGTATCCGCTACAGGTGCCATTGGCACGGTAGCCACCTCAGGTAGAGCTAACACTACCCTCACCGGCGTATCCGCGACTGGCACTGTCGGCACGGTAGCTATCTCCGTACGTGTCAGCACTGTCGTTACGGGCGTTTCCGCCACAGGTGCCATTGGCACCGTAGCCACCTCGGGTAGAGCTAACACCACCCCAGTAGGTGTGTCTGCGACTGGCGCTATTGGCATAGTAGCTACCCGTTCGTCCTATTACGCCACTGGGGTATCTGCGACCGGCACCATCGGTACCGTAGCTGTAAACGCTAAGTCTAATACCACTGTAACCGGTGTTTCCGCCATTGGGTCTATCGGTGACGTCAGTGAAGCTGTCGGTAACGTCGATAATACCATGCTGCTCGGCTTCTCGGGCTTTGCAGTTGTGCCGTTCTCCGGTGTCGAAACTCCACCACGCAATAACACCAACGTAAGCGTAACCGGTGTTTCGGCCACTGGCGCAATTGGCACCGTAGCCACCTCGGGTAGAGCTAACACCACTCTAACTGGCGTATCCGCTACAGGTGCAATCGGCACCGTAGCCACCTCGGGTAGAGCTAACACCACCCCAGTAGGTGTGTCTGCCACTGGCGCAGTCGGCACGGTAGTTGCCTCCGTAGACGCCAACGCTGTAGTAACCGGTGTTTCCGCCACAGGTGCCCTTGGCACCGAAGAGGCTCAGGGCAAAGCCAACACCACCCTTACGGGTGTTTCTGCGACCGGCGCAGTTGGCACAGTAGCTACCCGTTCGTCCTATTACGTCACCGGCGTTTCGGCTACGGGTGCGGTCGGTACCGTAGCTGTAAATGCTAGAGCCAACACCACACCCACAGGGGTCGTCGGTACCGGACAAATCGGTGACGTCAGTGAAGCTGTCGGTAACGTCGATAACACGATGGTACTGGGCTTCTCGCCATTTTCGGCGGTGCCGTTCTCGGGGGTCGAAACACCTCAACGGGATAACACGAATGTCGGCGTAACTGGCGTATCCGCTACAGGTGCAATCGGCACCGTAGCCACCTCGGGCAGAGCCAACACTACCCTGACAGGCGTATCCGCCACAGGTGCCATTGGCACTGTAGCTGTCCAAGCTAGGGCAAACACTACCGCTACCGGTGTATCCGCTACGGGTGCGGTTGGTGATACGACTGAGGTAGCTAAGGCTAATGCCGCCGTTACAGGTGTAACGGGTACAGGTGCCCTTGGCACCGAAGAGGCTCAGGGCAAAGCCAACACCACCCTTACGGGTGTTTCTGCGACCGGCTTTGTCGGCACGGTCGTGGCGTCCCTTCCTACCGTTGTTTCCGTTACTGGCGTCTCTGCTACGGGTACCCTTGGCACTACGGCAGTTACAGGTAGGGCCAACACCACCGTAACTGGTGTGTCTGCGACCGGTGCAGTCGGCACCGTATTTGCCGCGATGCAGATGCGCGTGTTCCCGACCGGTGTATCCGCCTCGGGTTTGGTCGGCACGGTAGCTACCCGTTCGTCCTATTACGCCACTGGTGTATCGGCATCGGGTGCGGTTGGTACGGTAGCCGTAAACGCTAAGGCTAACGTAACCCTGACGGGGGTTGTGGGTACTGGCCAGATCGGTGACGTCACCGAAGCGGTTGGCAACGTCGATAACACCATGCTGCTCGGCTTCTCGGGCTTTGCAGTTGTGCCGTTCTCGGGCGTAGAAGATCGCCAGCGTGATAACACCAACGTCAGCGTAACCGGCGTCTCCGCTTCCGGTGTAATTGGTACTGTAACTACTTCTGGGCGGGGCGAGGCTGTTGTAACCGGCGTATCTGCGTCGGGTCTGGTTGGCACGGTAGCTACCCAAGGCAAGGCGAATGTTCCGGTCAATGGCGTAGCCGCAAGCGGCTCGGTTGGTACCGTGTTTGCCGCAATGCAGATGCGGGTGTTCCCGACCGGAGTTTCAGCTTCGGGTGCAGTTGGTACGGTAGCTACTTTCGCTAAGGCCAATACGACCCTGACGGGCGTTACAGGCACAGGGCAGATCGGTGATGTAACCGAAGCTGTCGGCAATATCGACAACACGGCCCTGCTGGGCTTCTCTGGCTTCTCAGTCGTTCCGTTCTCCGGTGTCGAAACTCCGCAACGGGATAACACCAACGTCGGCGTTACAGGCGCAGCTGCAACCGGTGCGGTTGGCACGGTAGCTGTAAACGCTAAGGCCAACACCGTAGTCAACGGTGTCTTTGCGAACGGGCTGCTGGGTACAGTTCAGGTAGGTATCGGAGCCGTTACGAACGTAACTGGCGTATCCGCGTCTGCGCTCGTTAACTCCGTCTTCGTAGCTCTTGGTAGGCAGGTTGCTGTTACCGGCGTCTCCGCTGCGGGGGCTATTGGGGACACCACTGAGACCGGCAAAGCCAATGTCTTCCCGAACGGTGTCACGGGCACGGGCGAAATCGGGGATGTTACCGAAGCCGTAGGTAACGTCGATAACACAGCCCTGCTGGGCTTCTCGGGCTTCTCAGTCGTTCCGTTCTCCGGCGTCGAAACGCCTCAACGGAATAATACCAACGTAGACGTTACGGGGGTGGCAGGCTCCGGGTTTGTCGGGGACACCACTGAGGTCGGTAAAGCCAATACCGAGCTTACCGGTGTGGTTGCTAACGGGCTGCTGGGCACCGTCCAGTTTAGTCTCGGCACCAGCGTGCCTGTATCCGGTGTGTCTGCGGCTGGCGCGGTTGGTACTGTATTTGTCGCACTTGGTCAGCAAGTTGCGGTTACCGGCGTAAGCGGTGCAGGTGCCGTTGGTACGGTAGCCACTTCAGCTAAAGCAAACACTACCCTGACGGGCGTCTTCGCCACAGGGGAGATTGGTGATGTTACCGAAGCCGTAGGCAACGTAGACAACACAGCCCTGCTGGGCTTTTCTGGCTTCTCAGTTGTTCCGTTCTCCGGGCTTGAGGTCGAAGTCCGCAATAATACAAACGTCGATGTAACCGGCGTTTCAGCCAACGGCCTTGTCGGCACTGCCGCCACCAACGTCGAGACCGTCTTTGTCACGGGCGTCTCCGCCACTGGGCAGATCGGGGACGTCAGCGAAGAAGTCGTCAACGTAGACAACACAGCTCTGCTGGGCTTCTCAGGCTTCTCGGTTGTGCCGTTCTCCGGCATCGAGACACCACAGCGGAATAATATTTCGGTCACCGGGGTATCGGCTGACGGTCTTGTTAGCACGGTTGCTGTCAGCACTAGGGCAAATACAACCCTAACCGGCGTCTCAGCGACTGGGGCGGTCGGGACTGTAAATGTTGAGTCCCGCTACTACGTCACTGGGGTATCCGCGACCGGTGCCATCGGTGACGCGACGGTTGTTGCTAAAGCCAACACTACCCTGACGGGCGTCGAAGCTACCGGTCAGATTGGGGACGTCAGCGAAGAAGTCGTAAACGTAGATAATACGGCACTGCTTGGCTTCTCGGGCTTCTCAGTCGTACCGTTCTCCGGGCTTGAGGTCGAAGTCCGCAATAACACCAACGTCAGTGTAACCGGTGTCGAAGGCACCGGGCAAATCGGTACAGCCGATGTTAGCTCTGCAACGGTTCTGGATGTTACCGGCGTAGAGGCTGCTGGTGAAGTCGGTAGCGTCACGGTTACGCCTCGTACGTTTGTCCTTGTATCTGGGGTCTCCGCTGCGGCGTCTGTTGGTGACGTTACCGTCAATGGCGCGGTTATCCTATCCGTTACCGGCGTAGAGGCTGCTGGTGAAGTCAGTAGCGTCACGGTTACGGCTCGTGCGTTTACCTCCGTATCTGGGGTCTCCGCTGCGGCGTCTGTTGGTACTGTTACCGTCAACGGTAAGGCTATCCTATCCGTTACCGGCGTATCTGCTTCTGGTCAGATTGGTGATGTCACTAGTCCGGTTGACCAAGTTGTAAACGTCACTGGCGTACAAGCGGACGGGGAGATCGGCACCGTCGAAGTGCCGAAGTGGATTCCGATTGTACCGGTCCAAGACCCAGACTGGGTACCCGTCAACGATGCTCAGGCGGGTGTGTGGAACGCCGTCGATGACGCGCAGAATGTAAACTGGCAGACCGTTAACGACTCGCAGATTATAACTTGGACGGCTGTCAACGACAACCAGACACCCAACTGGCAAACTGTTGATGACTCGCAAAGCGTAACTTGGGCTGCTATAAACGACAACCAGACGCCCAACTGGCAAGCTGTTGACGACTCGCAAAGCGTAACTTGGTCTGTTATAGATGATAGTCAGACGCCAAGCTGGACCACAGTGAACGACTCGCAATCTACCACATGGAGCGCTGTAAACGACGGTAACACTGTGGTATGGACCGAGATACCGACATAGAGGACCGAGATGTCTACGGCCTACAAACTGAGGAACCTGATGTGAGTTTCTGGGATCGCTTTGAGAGCAAGCGCGACGGTATCGAGGATACGGTCGAGTTCACAATCCGCATCGCCGTGATTACGCTGGCCTGCGTTGTGCTGGTCGTCGTAGCCGCACTGGTCATTGGTCTGTTTGCGCCGAACCACATCGTGGACAGCGACAAGGTGTTCGAGATTGTCGGTCCCGCCTTCAACATGGTGATCGGTGCCTTCGTTGGTCTGCTTGGCGGCCTGAGCCTCAACGCCAACGCGCGTGACGCAAAACCCGAAGAGCCGACCCCGGTCGAACCTGCGCCGCTACCCACACCACTAATTGCACCTGAGCCTGACGTCGAAGAAGCAAGCGCCGACGACGATGACGACATGGCTCCTTGGGAACGGTATCGTAACGACCTGCGCTATGACGCCAATGGCGACGGCGTGGTGGACGAGAGTGATTTCCCTGACTGGCGGAGTGCTGGCAAGTGAGCCTCGTAACGCTCCAACAGAAGATCGGCGTTACCGCTGACGGTACGTTTGGCCCCGGTACGCTTAAGGCCGCTGCGGCCTACTATAAGCTGAACAAGAACCGCGCTGCCCACTTCTTCGCCCAGACGGCGCATGAGAGCGGCAACTTCACGGCGTTTAGCGAGAACCTCAACTATGGTGCAAAGGGGCTGCGCGGCATCTTTGGCAAGTATTTTCCGACAGACGCGATGGCACGGGCGTATGAACGCCAGCCGCAGAAGATCGCCAACCGCGTTTACGCCAGCCGCATGGGCAACAGCGTGGAGGCATCCGGCGACGGCTGGAAGTTCCGTGGGCGCGGCGCGCTCCAGTTGACGGGCAAGGCAAACTACCAAGCCTTTGCGGACTACATCGACCGCCCCGACATCATGGACAACCCCAACCTTGTGGCTGGCGAACTCTGCTTTGAGTCGGCGCTGTGGTTCTTCGACAAGAACAAGCTGTGGTCGATCTGCGACCAAGGCATCACCGACGCTGCCATCCTTGCGCTGACCAAGCGCATCAACGGCGGCACCCACGGGTTGGATGATCGCATGGCGAAGACCAAAAAATACGCCGGATGGCCTGCGTGAACGTGAACTGGGGTGACATCCTAAAGGGTGCCGTACCCATCCTAGTGGCCTGCATCGCGTGGCTGCTGGGGCAAGTGAGCGCGTTTGAAACCCGCTTGACCAAGATCGAAGCGGCAATGCCTGTTCTCGTTACACCGGACGGCGTACCTACAGACAGCCCGCTGTCGGCAAGGGCCAGAGCGGAACTGCGTGAACATCTTACCAGTGAGATTAACGAATTGAAGGTGCGCGTCGGCGTCATCGAAAGCAAAGGTAACTGACATGAGCCTGAAGAAAGCGGCGTTGAACGCAGCGAAGAAAGAAGCCGAGAAGGTCATCGCCAAGGAGGCGTTCAAGGGCGTCATCGGCACTACGCTGCCGAACGGCAACAAGCCCGGTCTGTCCAAGACCAAGATGACGCTGGGCGCGCTGGTGTTGGCCATTGCTGGCCTTGTGTTTGAGTACCTGACCTGACCGCAATCGTGCGCGTATGTCTGCGAAAGCGATTACCTGAAGGGGGTCGTCAACTAATGTCTACCATGTTAGATACAGACTACGTGTTTCCGAGGTAACGACATGCCGAGCACTTATAGCAACCTTAAAATCCAGCTGATGTCCACGGGTGAGAACAACACTACGTGGGGTGATGTTACCAACATCAACCTTGGCACCGCGCTTGAAGAAGCAATCGTCGGTTCGGCGGATGTGACCTTTGCCAGTGCTAACGTCACCCTGACCCTTGCGGATAGCAATGTATCTCAGACTGCGCGCAACCTGCGGCTGCGCTGCACCGGTACGACGGGCGGAGCCCGCGACCTCATCGTCCCCGCCATCGAGAAGGTATATATAGTCCGCAACGACTGCGCGGATACGATTACGGTCAAGAACGCCACTGGCACTGGTGTGGCTGTACCGGCGGGTCAGAGCATCTGGGTTTTCAACGACGGCACCAACGTGGTGAACGTCGTCACGTACTTGTCCTCACTTACGCTGGGTACGGCGCTCCCCACCGCCTCTGGCGGCACTGGGTCTACAGCGACAACCTATTGTAACGTCCAGACGAACGTAACGGGCACACTGCCTATCGCTAACGGCGGCACTGGGTCTGCATCGACAACCTATTGTAATGTCCAAACGAACGTAACGGGCACACTACCTATCGCTAACGGTGGGACGAACGCCACGACTGCTGCGGATGCGCGCACCGCACTTGGTGCAACCACACTTGGCGCAAACGTCTTTACCCTCGCTAACCCCAGCGCAATCACGTTCCCCCGTTTCAACGCGGACAACACGGTCTCTGCGTTGGACGCGGCTGATTTCCGAACTGCTATCGGCGCTGGGGCCGGGACAGGGACCGTCACTTCGGTCAGCGGCACTGGCTCGGCCAACGGTCTGTCTCTTTCTGGCACGGTTACCAGCACTGGCAACATCACTCTGAGTGGCAGCGTCACCTCGGTGGCTACAACGGCGACTATCGACGGCGTTATTATTGGCTACCGGAATATTCCCCGCTCCACGACAACCACGACGATTGCGGCTACGGACGTTGGGAAGTGCATCGCTGTCACTGCGGGTATCGCTCTCCCTGCTAACACTACTACTTTTGCGGCAGGGGACTCAGTCTCAATCTACAATAATAGCGATACGGCTATCACGATCACGCAGGGTTCTAGCATCACTCTTTATCTGGCCGGTACGGCTACGACAGGGAATCGCACATTGGCCCAGCGCGGTATCGCTACAATTTGGTTCAATAGTAATACTGATGCAGTCATTTCCGGTGGGGGAGTCAGCTAATGAGTGGTATCCAAATGGCGTTGCTTGGATCGCGTGGAGGTTTCTCTCCTGTCACCAACACGTACACGTCTGGCACTGGTGCTACTGAAACAGTGCCTACTGGCGCTACGCAGGTTGTTATCACGGTAGATGGCGGCGGCGGTGCTGGGGGCTTCGACAACGCCGAGCTAGGGGGCGGTGGCGGTGGTGGCGGTCGCGCTGTCAGGACTATTGCGGTGATTGGTGGCAATACCATGACTTATACGGTCGCCCCCGCTGCCAACGGGCGTGACACTACCGGCACCGGCGCGGCGGGTAGCTCCTCATCCGTATCAGGTACTGTCTCAGGCGGCTCCGTAAGCATGACCGCCAACGGTGGCGGCGGCGGCGCTTCGTTTACTGGTGGTGCGGGTGGCACAGCTACAGGCGGCACCACTAACACTTCAGGCTCCGCAGGTAACGACGGAGGAATTGGCGGCGCAGGGGGTGCTGGCGCAAGTGGCGCGGCAGGTGGTGATTACCTCGGAACAATCTCCGGTACGGCTCCGGGCGGCGGTGGCGGTGGTAGTGGTAGTATCGCAGGAAATGTTACCTCCGGCACGGGTGCGCGCGGCCAAGTTTCGTTTGCTTACACCTAAGAGATAGGTAGCTAATGCCCTTCGTCAAACTCCAGTTTAAGCCGGGTGTGAACCGCGACCAGACCGACTACTCCAACGAGGGCGGCTGGTACGAGTGCGACAAAATTCGGTTTCGCTCCGGGTACCCGGAGAAGATTGGCGGCTGGGTTAAGTCTACGCCTACTACGTTTGACGGCGTGTGCCGCCAGATGTGGAACTGGATCACCACGTTCTCCGACAACCTGCTGGCGATGGGCACGAACGATAAGGTCTATATTGAGAGCGGCGGCTACTTTAACGACATCACACCGTTTACCACTGCGCTAGCAGGGTCGAACACCTTTGCGGTAACCACTGGTGTTAAGCTCGTCACGGTGACCACCACGACTGCGCTCCCTTCGTGGCTTAATACCGGCGAACCGGTGTTTATTGCTGGGTTTGCTTCATCCCTTGGCGGCGTCCCTATTGGTGAGCTGAATGGCGTCCGCACCGTCACTGTGACAGGGGCCAACAGCTTTACGTTCCCGACGACGACTACACCCACAACTGCCTCCGTAAGCGGCTCGGGCTATACGGTGCAGGCCGAAATTGAGCCGGGTAATGCCATCTCGGTTACCGGCCTTGGTTGGGGTGCTGGGACTTGGGGGCGTGCCGCATGGGGGCTTGGGGCTACCGATGGAGGGGTTAAGCTCCCGCAGCGCGACTGGTGGTTTGACAACTTCGATAACGACCTCGCGATGAATATCCGCAACGGTCCGGGTTACTGGTGGGTGCGGGGGGTGAACGATGACCCTGTTAATTCTCTGGCTACGCACGCGATAACGCTTCAAGCTTTGGCAACCTCTGAAGGTAAGGACCCCAACGCTGTCCCGGCGCAAATTATGCAGTTGCTGGTGTCGCAGCAGGACAGACATCTTATCGCCTTTGGCGCGGTGCCGTTCGGCTCCACCAACGTAGCAGACTTTGACCCCATGCTTATCCGCTGGGCTTCGCAGGATAGCCCCGGTGACTGGACCCCGTCTGAGTTTAGCTCGGCTGGTGACCTCCGCGTTTCCCGTGGTTCGCGGATCGTTCGTGCGCTTCCAACCCGGCAGGAAGTCTTGGTTTGGACCGACACACACCTCTACACGCTCCAGTATCTCGGCACGACGGATGTCTTCGGGCTTCAGGAGTACGCCGACAATATCTCGGTGGCCTCCCCTCGTGCCATGGCTTCGGCAGCTAACGTCACCTACTGGATGGGGCAAGACAAGTTCTACATCTACACAGGCCGCATCGAGACGCTACCCTGCACCCTGCGTAACCATGTGTTTAAGAACCTCAACTCCAATCAATCCGATCAGATCGTTTGCGGCACCAACGAGCAGTGGAACGAAGTCTGGTGGTTCTACCCAACGGCGGACAGCAGCTACAATAACGCCTATGTCGTTTTCAACCACCTCGAACAAATTTGGTATTACGGTTCGATTGATCGTACAGCATGGCTTGATACCCCACTGCGTAATTCCCCGCAGGGTGCGAACACTCCTGTATCAAACACAACAGGGGAAGTAACCGGTGGCGGCTATCTCTACGCCCATGAGAGCGGCACAAACGACGACGCGTTGCCCATGGATAGCTACATCCAGTCGTCACCTTTTGACATCGGTGACGGGGACAACTTCATGCTCATCCGCCGCATCCTTCCCGACGTTAACTTCGATGGGTCTACAGCGGCTACGCCGGAAGTAACGCTGACCGTAATCCCACGTAACTTCCCCGGTGGCTCGATCCAATCCGACGCTGCTGATACCCAGCGCGTGATCCAGACTACGGCTAACCAGTATACCGATCAGGTCTTCATGCGCGCCCGTGCGCGCCAGATGGCGTTTAAGATCAGGTCCCAGAACCTCGGGGTCCAGTGGCAGCTTGGTACGCCGCGCCTTGATGCTCGGCAGGATGGTTCCCGCTAATGGCAATGGACAAGTTCCGGTTTCCACCACTGCCTAACCCACCCCCAAGGTGGGACGCACAGTACATGCGGCAGGTCTTGCGCGTGATGGAGAACTACTTCTCCCAGCTTGACTCACGTACTCCCAACAACGCTGAGAAGTACACGGCCACTACATTCAATGGTATAGCTGCCACGAAGAACGTGACCACGACAGAGAAGAACGCTCTGACCCCCGACGTTGGCTGGGTTGTTTTCGATACTGACCTCGGAAAGCTTTGTGTATATAATGGGTCTGCTTGGCAGACTGTGACTTCGACGTAGGGAATAACCATGAACCAGCAGATGGCGCAGCATATCCAGTCGCAGGGTCGTAACGGCGACTCTGTGCTTGTGCATATGACCCCCGGTGAGGTTAGTGGTCTTCAACAGCTTGCTATGGCGCATGGCGGCTCTCTTACGATCAACCCTGAGACTGGCCTTCCCGAAGCTAGCTTCCTGAAGAAGCTGCTCCCGATGATTGCGGGTATTGGTCTCAACTTTATCCTGCCGGGTTCTGGTGCGCTTGTTGGTGCTTTGGGCGGCAAAGCCGCCGCTGCGGGTATCCTAACTGGTCTGGGTGCAACTGCCGTCACGGGCGACCTCAAGAAAGGTCTGATGGCTGGCCTCGGCGCATACGGCGGCGCTTCGCTTGCTGGTGGTATCCAAGGTGCCGTTAGCGGCGCGACTGCACCAATTGCCGCTAAAGCTGCAGGTACTGAAGCTGCAAAAGCCGCCGCACAAGAAGGGGTGCAGACTGCCGCGCAGGGGATCGCGGAGCAGGGCGCTCAAGCTGCCGCTAAAAAGGGTCTGGCGGGTTTCGCACAGGGCTTTGCTAATACAGCTAAGGGCGTACCCCTTACTGGGGGTCCTGCGGCTACTGGGCTATTCGCTAAGGCTGCTGTCCCCCTTGCTGCGTCCGGTGTGCTCGGCAGTCTCTCAGGGTCTGGAGGGGTGGTAGCGCCTGATGGTCGGATTGATAACTCGTACCAAGGGCCGCACTTTGCGCAGGATCGGCAGCAGATTTTTGATCCTAACGGTCCGGTGACAAGCAGGCAGCGTAGGTTCTTCAACGTGGACATGCCTGAAATCCGCAACGCTATGGGTCAGGTTACGCAGCCGGGATCACACACTATCCGAGGTACCCAGATCATGCAGCCGGTGCTGAACCCGAACGCTAGGAAGGGTCAGCCGATGTACAACTTCGTACCGACTACGTATCAGGGCGGCATCGACCCCACTCCGACTAGCTACACTGGCTATGCCCGTGGTGGGGAAATCGAACTGGCTGATGGAGCCTTTGTCGTTGATGCGCGCACAGTCTCGGAAATCGGGAACGGCAGCAGTAGTGCTGGTATAGAAGCCCTTCGTCGCCTTGGGGGTCGCCCTGTTCGCGGCGGCGGTGATGGCGTTAGCGATAGCGTACGTGCTCGTATTGGTAAGCGTCAGCCTGCTCGTGTTGCTCGGGATGAAGTGATTATACCCGCAGATGCCGTCCGTCGTCTTGGTAAGGGCAATGCTCAACGTGGTGCAGACAAGCTCTACGCTCTTATGAATAAGGCACATAAGGCGCGTAAGAAAGCAAAACGTGGTCAGGACACCAAGCTGCGCCGTGGGCTGGCGTGATTTATAAGTGACGCGTTATCGCGCATACGGTAGGGGTTTGTAATGGCTAAGACGCAAGTCCAAAATATAACGCAGACCACATCGAACATCGGTGCGGCGCAGCTGCCGTACTATAATACCGCGATGCAGACTGCGCAGGGGTTGCTCACTGCTCAGACGCCCATCTACGACCGTGACCGTATTGCAGGGTTTACCGACCAGCAAAAGAAACTTCAGGGTGAAGTAGCTGGGATGCAGACGCCGGGTCAGTTTGGCTCGGCTACTAACTTGGCAAATCAGGCGGGACTCGGGGCGCTTGGAGCTGGCAACTATACGCCGGGGCAGTTTAATGCGGATCAGGTTAACGCCCCTAACCTCAACTACTTCCAGATGGGTGAAGCTCAGCAGTTTGGTAACGACCAAGCTCAGCAGTACATGTCGCCGTACTTCCAGAATGTGCTGGATGTCCAAAAGCGCGTGGCTCAGGAAGACGCTCAGCGCAGTCAGTTGATGCAGAACTTGGGTGCGGCTCGTCAGGGTACATACGGTGGTAGCCGTCAGCTACTTGCTGGTCTTACCCGTGAGCGCGACCTTAGCCAGCAGATGGGCGACATTCAGGCCAAGGGCCTCCAGTCTGCCTACGAAAATGCGCAGCAACAGTTTGAACGTGACCGTCTTGCGGGCTTCAACGTCAACAACGCTAACCTCAACGCAGCGTTGGGTGTGCAAACCTTGGGGGCTAACACAGGTCTTCAGGCAGCGCTTGCTAACCAGCAGTACGGCTTTGAGGCGCAGAAAGCTGCAGAGCAGTCGCGTCAGTTCGGTGCTGACGTTGGGCTTAGGGGCTATGAGACTGCGGGTAACATGGCCCAGACCCTTACCAATATTGGTTCGGCCCAGCAGCAGGCGGATGCACAGCGTCTGGCAATGCAGCAATCGACGGCGGCGCAGGAGCAGGCGCTCCAGCAGCAGATGATGGACCTCGACTACGGGGACTTCATGGAAGCGAAAAACGACCCGTATAAGCGTATTCAGCAATACATGAACATCCTGAGTGGTGTGCCGCAGGCTATGAACACTACGGCAACGACGACCGCACCGGCACCGGGGCTGGCACAACAGATCATGGGTACGGGGCTTGCGGCGGCTGGCGCGTATAAGACTTTCACGGGGTCGTAACGATGGAAACTAAACCGTTCAGCATCCAGTCTCCTGAAGCGATTGCCAAGGAGTACGGTGGCAACAAGCAGAAGATTGCTCAGGCCATGCAGATGGGGATCGTTGACCCCACTGCGGGTACGCTGGCCGGTATGTTCATCGACCGGATGCGCTCCGCAGCGCAGCAGGAACAGGCACCGCAGCAGACTGTTGCTCAGCAGATTATGGCCCCGCAGCCCACACCTGCTCCTCCTGCTCCCCCTATGGGCGCTCCCCCCGCTGGTCTTGGTGCTACGCCAGAAGCAGCACAGATGATGGCTCCCCCGATGGAGCAGGCTATGGGTATGGCCGAAGGCGGCATGGTGCCGCCCTACATGGCTGGCGGTGGTCTAACCGACCTGCCAGTGCCTGATGATATGTTCGACGAACCCCACGACGGCAGCTATGCTGGCGGCGGGATCGTTGCGTTTGCTGCGGGTACGCCGCGTGGAGTGAAGGCTGCCAAAGCAAAGACACCCGAAGAGTTGGCGGTTGAAGCCAAAGCCAAATCACCTAAGAGCCTCTACGGCAACTATGAAAATCCCGAAGCGCAGCGGGAGTATATCGAGTCTATATACAAGCCGGAGCGTGAAGCCAGTACCTCTCTTATAGACAGGCTTAAGGGTGCCGGTAGCCCTGAGGAAATGAAGCGCCGCGAGAACGAGGACATCGGTTCTTTCCTTATGAACTTCGGTGGCAATTTGGCGAGCAAGGCAGGACCTTTTCTATCAGCAGCGGGTGAGTCTCTTGTGGCCACCACTCCCCTCCTGCGCGAAAGCGCTAAAGAGCGTCGGGCTGACCAGATGGACGCGCTTAAAACCATGGCTGCTCAGGAAGGGCTTAACAATAAGGAAGCCCTCGACCTGTACAAGCTGGTGCAGGAGGGCACTAACAAGTACGGCGAGTTTGATGTTGCGCGCCTTACCCGTGAGCAGCAAGAACGACTCGCGCTCCTTCAAGAGAAGGGTGCAAACTTTAGGGCACGTATGCAGGCTGCTACCAGCATGTATAATGCTGATAAGGGTTACCAAGGGCAGGTGGACGCCGCTGCTCTTAATCTCGGTAAGCAAGGCATTGAGATTAGGAAACTTGCTATCAAATCAGTGGACGATAAGATCGGTCCGGGCGGCGATCTTCAGCCACAGTATCTTGATGCACTAGAAAAGGGTACAGGCGCTGCTTACCGATCAAGGTTGATTACAGAAGCTGTAGCTGAGATTTCAGATGGCCTTGGTGTAGGCGGCGGTGGCGACGCAGGTGTTATACGCTACGGCGCGGACGGTAAGAGGATTTAACATGCCAATCCGTGCCCAATCGGCTGACGGTAAAATCCACGAGTTCCCAGACGGCACATCACCAAGCGTAATTGACAGGGTTATGTTTGACTACGCCAAGTCAATTCCTGCTGCTCGCCCTGCACCTACACCTACACCTACACTTACACCTGCTGCTGTGAAGCCGGGGGCAGAAGCGCCGAATGCGCTTGAGAAGATGGGGTCGCTTGGTTCGCTTGCCGCGTCGGCTGCGGATGTCCCCCTCTCTGCTATTGCTGGGTTGGCTGGGAGCAGTAAGACTTTCACCGACTTGTTTGGTGCTGACAACGTAGCGTCTAAGGCGCTCGACGATGTTTCTCGTTTGGCTTCGGAGTGGAAATCCTCTGGGGCGCGTCAGGACGCCAAAGACGCCGCACGAGTGCAGAAGGAAGCCGAAGGCAAGGGTATCTGGGAAGAAGTTAAGGCCGCAGCCAAGGCGTTCACCTATTCTCCGCTGGAAACTACGGCCAGCGTTCTAGGCTCCTCGGTCCCCTACGCTGCGACAGCTTTGGGCGCTGCTGCTCTTGCTCCTGCATCGGGAGGCGCAAGCCTCGCCGCATTGTACGGTACGGTAGGCGCTGCTGCGTCTGGTGCCGCTTCCGGCGCGGGTATGATTAAGGGCGACATCTACGACGCTCTGTACTCTGCGGCGCGAGAAAAAGGTGTCCCTGAAGAGCGAGCAAGGGCTGCTGCAGAGAAGGCGCAGGAGTACGTTGGTCCTAACACCGACCAGATCGCACTGGGTAGTTTGCTTGGCGCTGCTGCGGCAGCAACCGGTCTTTCGCGTCAGGCTCTGAGTGTAGTTGTCCGCAATGCTGAACGAAAACTCCTGAAGACCGTTACCGAGAGAACGGGCCGGAAGAGTATTGTTCGAGGTGTCGCACAGGGTGCTCTGGAAGAAGCTATCCCTGAAGCCACACAGGCGGGGCAGGAGCGCTACGCACAGAATGTTGCCCTTAAGCGGGCTGGGTATGATGTAGACCCGTTGGCTGGCGTTGCTGGTCAAGCAGCATTTGAAGGTCTCGCTTCGCTTATTCCCGGTGGGTTTGGCGGTGGTAAAGCCGCTGCCACGGAAAATCTAAGCGGGGTACCGCTTCCTCAGAGTAAAGAGCAGATCAAAGCTGAGCGCGAACTGGCGCGGCAGGCGAAAGCTGCGGGCATCGACCTCGATGAAGAGTCGATTGGCGCTACTTATAATGCGCTTGTGACTAAGCTCGTAGCTGAAGGCATGCCTGAGAGTGAGGCACTGATTAAAGCTAGCTCTCTCCTGCCCAGTATTATTGGTGTTCCCGCTAGTGACCTTGGGGAAGTCCCTACCGCAGGTGCAGCAAAGCCTGCGCCTACGGTCCGTGTGGCTGACGTCACCCCCTCACCTTCCAAAGCCGAGCCTACACGGGCACCGTTGCAGGAAGTTACTCCTGACAAGCTGGCGGAGACGCTGCCCACCATCGACGCCGCCTTTACAGAAAACGCAGAGGATTTTGCGGCTGAATATGATGGCGTCACCGAGCTTACGCCCGAAGTCCGCAACGCTGCTGCGGAGCTTGTCGTCTCGTCAGGTATCGACCCGATTGATGCTATTGGTAGTGTGCTTGAGAGCGCTCAACGCGCTGCGGCTAAACCTATCACTGCGCCTGTAACTCCCTCGGTAGACGAAGCTGCGGTAGCCCCCGTTGCCGACGCTATTAAGCAGGCTGCTGCCCCTACGGATACTGCTACCCCCTCACTGGCTGAGACGGCAGCGCGCGATACGGGTATTACTGAAGCCCCCGTGGAGACGCTCGAAGAAGCGATAGCCGATGTCACCCCTGCGCCCGTTGAGGAAGCTGCACCGGTAGTCGAAGAAGCCACGCCTGCGCCTGTTGAACAAGCGGTGGCTGAGCCTACGCCCGTTGCACCTGAAGCTGCGCCGGAAGCCCCTCCACAGAAAACCATCATCGTCGTGCATGGTGGCTCTAACTTTGAGGGTATTGACCCTAAGTATTTTGGTACCGGAGAGCCGGGTAACATCCGCCCTCTGGGGAACGGTCTGTACGGCTATGTTATTGACAGCACCAACACAGACGAGATTGCAAAGGCGGTTGAGTTTGCTCGCCGCTACGCAGAGAAGTATGGCCGGGGTAATAAAGCCGTCCATGCCTTTCAGCTTGATGTTGAAGGCGCACGCACCGGGTTTAACGGTCAAGTTATTGAGTCCCTACAGGGTGCGGTCGGCCCTGAACTCCAACGGTATTATGAGACTGCGGATGCGCGGGATGCTCTACCTGTGGGTTCTCCTGAACGTAAAGCGGCTCAGGCCGAGTTTGAGAAAGCCTACGAGGCCCTCAAAAAAATCCCCGAAGCTATGCGTTTCGAACGCCTACCCGTTGGCCTCACTGAAGTCGGTGTAACCGATACTGGGCGTCTGAAACGCATCGGGAAAATCGGTATTGAGCAGTCGGACGCTGAACTCGTAAAGATCATTCAGGACGCACTTGGGGTCTCTGAAACCCAACAGGAAGCGGTAGCCGAAGAAGAGCTTGCTGCTGAAGAAGCAGTGGTAGAAGAAGCGGCGGCTGAGCCTGAGGTGGACCCGTACGATACGGCGCTGTACGCTATCGAGGAAGCTTTTTGGGCTACAGACGAAGATGGTAACCCACAACCTGAGATCGACAAAAAAGCGTATGACCTACTTATCTTGAACGTAGAGAATAAGCTTAACACCCCCGAAAAAATTCTTGCTGGGCTTCAGAAGGCTAAGGCTAGTTTTGGCGAGCAGCTATTTAACCAACGCTACCGCCCCGGCACTAAAACTACGGGTATCCCACTTGCAGACGCACAAGCTGCTGTAAGCGGGGTGGCTAAGGGTATCGGGGCTACCCCCAATGTGGTGCAGTCGTTTGACGACCTACCCCCGGAAGCCCAACAGCAAGCGCGGGCAGACGGCGCAACAGACGCGGCAGGTATCGTCACTGCTGACGGTCAAGTGCATCTTATCGCTGACAAACTCGCAGATGCTGCTGATGCGGTGGCTACTCTGTACCATGAGGTCTTGGGACATCTGGGTTTGGCGAAGTTGTTCCGTAGCAGGCTCGATACCCGCCTTAAGGAGATGTACCGGGGTAACAAGAAGCTGCGTGATGACGTCGATGCGTTCATCGCGGAAAACCCTGACGCATACCCCAACGACCCTGACCCACTTGCTCGTGCAGTAGAGGAAATCCTCGCGCAGCGGTCTGAGGGTGGTAAGATCGAAGCTAGCCTGCTGGCTAAGATCGCCGGGGTCATCAAGGACATCGGTCGCCGCATCGGCATTAAGTCAGACTTCAGTGATGCTGAGATTGGGTCGATCCTCTCGCGTGCTCACGATATGGCTATTAACGGTACGCAGGAAGGTAAAACCGGCCAACGCTACGCCCGCAAAAAGAAGACCGGTCCGGGTAAGGAAGTGCAGCGGGCAGAGCAGATGCTTGCCCGTTCGCGTAACCCCGGCAACCTCAACCAAGCTACTTCGACCATCATGAAGGTGAAGCGGAGCGGTCGCCGCCTGCAGAACCTGATGAACATCATTCCGGGCGTCATCACGACCAAGCGCGGTCGGTTTATGCTGCAGTTTCTTACCCCTGCGGATGTAGGTAGGTTGGCGAAGCGCCAGTCAAACGCTCTTGGGATGCGTCTCGATAAGGTAGCGCTGGCTATGTCGGAGATGCGTAAAGCCCGCACTACGATGCAGGCTACGCTGCAGCAGCAGACGTATCGTTGGAACAAGTTCAATGTGCGTTTCAAGGCGGGCGGTCGTATATTGTCAGACCTGATTAACCTCGGTACCCTGTACAATATCGACTGGCGTCGTGCGGACAATGTTCGCGACTTCATTGCGCAGGACGACAAGATCAGAGAGATCATCGCGGACCCCAAGCTAGGGCAGCGCGCTAAGGATAACCGCATCAAAGCCCGCACTGAGTTGGCCGAAATGGTCTACGCGCGTCGGGACGCTCTTATGCGTCCCGAAAACGGTAAGGGTGAAGGTCTCAAAATCTTCGACATGGCTGCTAAAGCCTACCGGGGAACCTTCGACCGCCAGCTTGCGGGTGTGTTGGCGCGTATCAACAACTCCTCTTTGTCTCCTACCCGCAAGGCTGCTGCTACTAAGCAGGTGAAGGCCATGTTTGCAGAGGCAGAAAAGATCGGTCTCTACTTCCCGCTTGGGCGTGAGGGCGACTACTGGATGCGCGTCGGTCAGGGTAAGAACCGCGAGTACCAGCAGTTTGTGAGTCAGATTGATCGCGACCTCGCCCTGCGTGAGCGCTACGACGAGATGGTCGAGAACGGCGAGAAGCGCCCATACGACGAGATTATCCGCTCCGGTGAACTCCGCTTCGGTGACAATGCAAATACGCTGCAGGATGATGTCGTAGAAAACGACCCTACCCGTATGCTACAGGGTATGCTCAACGAACTGGATGCCGGTAACATCACAGACCTCAAGGCTGTCAAAGAACAGCTTACCCAGATGTACCTGCAAACGATGCCAAAGGCGGCACAGGCTGCTGCTATGCAGCGGCGCGAGGGCATTTCGGGTTTCACAGCCAACACTCTGCGCACTTTTGCTACCACTCAGAGCGCAGCGGCTAATCGCCTTGCTCGTCTGGAGCACGGGGATACCATTCGTAACAATCTGGCTGCAGCCTACGCTCTTATCCAGAATGATCCCGAGCAGGATCAGTTGAAGCCCTATGTAGATCAGTTCGCTGAGTTTGCCGGTCGCCAGCTAGCGCCCGCTCAAGGTGATCCTTGGATGGAGTCTATCGCTAACTTCGCGAACCGAGCTACGTTCCTGTACATGATGACCAGCCTCAAGACGGCTATCATCCAACCCCTGCAGCTTTCGACCACGGGTATGTCGGCACTTGTCCGTGAGTACGGGGCAAATGCTCCCGCGCTAGCCTTCCGTAACATGACCCGCTTCTATAAGCTGCTGGGTACGTCGAAGCTCGATGAGGATGGTAACGTCATCACCAAGTGGGGCCAGCCGTCTATGAACGACGGTGGCTACATCAACGACGAGCCTGATCCTGAAATGCAGGGTTTCCTCAAGTTTCTGTGGAACGGCGGTAACGACCGGGGAGCGTTTGCTACCAACTTTACCGGCGATATCTCTGGTGACCGGCAGGGGGATTTCGGCGTCTACGATAACGTGGTGCTTGAAGCGACCCGCAAGACCCTTGGCTTCGTGCACAACTTCATGACGGGTGCGGGCTTCCATACTGAGCGCATTTCGCGTGAAGTGATGTTCATGTCAGCCGGTGTGCTTGAGTATAAGAAGCTGCGTAAAGCTGGTGTCAGCCCAGCGGATGCTGCCAAGCGCGCAGAGCAGAAGGCTGCGGACCTTACTCTCGAAACCCTGTTCGACTACAATGTGGACGCAAAGCCGATGGTGGCTCGTGGTCCGGTGGGGCGTGTCGTTTTCCAGTTCGCCACCTTCACGATGAACATGTCTTCGATGCTCATCAGGAACTTCTACAACGCTGTGAGCCTTAAGTCGTCGCTGCGGGAGCGCCGTGACGCTTCGATCCTATTCTTCGGCACGATGGCTACCACCTTCATGTGGGCAGGTGCCACTGGTCTGCCGTTGTACACCATGTTCATGGGATTGGCTGATGTCGCCCGTGAACTGTTCCGCCCACTGCTCGAAGATGATGACGAAGACCCGCGTATGTATGACGCTGAGTCTGGTAACCCATTGGCTTACGCTAGCATGGACCTCTGGTTCCGTCAGTGGTTCCTACCGAATATGCTGGGCGGCGGGGAGTCTCAGCGCGCTGTGGAGATGGGGCCAATCTCAGCGGCTACCGACATCAACTTTAGTGCGCCCTTGTCGCTTAACGACATGTTCTTCCGCGACGAGCAGCCTGCGGATAACGTAGCCGATGCTGTCGAGAACCTGCTCATGCGTACCGGTATGGGTGCTGCTGGCGGTGCGGTTAAGCAGGTCACGCAGGGTATCGACTTCATGCTTGCAGGTGACGGCCAACGTGCGGCTGAAAAGCTGATGCCGTACAACTTCCTACGCCAACCTCTTATCGCCCGTCGACTTCAGGAGGAGGGTTACATTACTCCTAAGGGCGTAGAGCTTAAACCCGCAGAGTTTTACACTGCGGGTAAAGTAATCGCACAGGGGGCTGGTTTCGGGTCCACCGAGGTCGCAGAGGCGCAGAAGCGCAACATCCTGTTCTCCCGTGCTACCGATAAGGTTGATACCGTTAGGGGCAAGGTCATGCGCGCCTACGGGGATGCATACCTCAAATACCTGACGAAGCCGACTGCCGAGAACCGTACTACTCTCGAAAAAGCTGACGAGCAGTACAACGAGTACAACATGGAGTACGGTCTCATCAATCCGATCACCGTTGAGCAGATGCAGCAGTCGGTCCAGTCTCGTGCCGAGGACCGCGAAGCGGCCAGACAGCTTGGCGGTATCCAGACGGATAAGAAGAACCGTGTGCTGGCTCAGGACATGCTGCAGCAGGGCCAATAAAAAGCCCCCCAGTTGGTGCAAACTGGGGGGCTAGTGGTACGCGGAGCACCGTGGAAGGAGCAAACTTCCTGAGACAGTGTGATACTCACTGACGCCAGATACGTAAACCCCTAATTCCGTCGTGGATCACGACTTTCATCAAGATTTTTATCCGTAGGCGTCCGCAGACGTCCGCTACGCTCCGCTTCGCTGCCTCAGTGTCGAGGCAGGGGAAGAACATCGACCTGCCTCTTTTGAAGGCCCGCCAGTCGATGTCGTAATCAATCCCCTGTACTCTCACTGGTCTGCTCCGCACTGTCGATGCCCACGAGGTCGCCAATGTTGAGGAAGCCGCTCACAGACGTATCGAATACCAGTGAGTAGACGCCCGGTGTGATGACCTTCATGCCCTTCGACAGCCGCTTCACCTCAGGCTTGAGGAAGATACCCTGCTTCTTAAGCTGGTTCAGGGTCTCTTTGTAGTTGATCTGTGTGTCAACGCAGTCGTTCTTGAAGTGCTTCGCAGCGATGTACATGCGGTGGGTATCTGGCTCGTAGCGCACCAGCAACTCGCCCTTAGGCTCCAACTGCGGCAGCATCGGCATCTGGGTGCGCCGGTCCACGTTGTCGTTCACAACGAGGATGTTCTGCATGTGGCGGTTCAGGTAATCCCCAATGATGGTCGCAAGGTCGGTAGCTGGTGGCTGCACATCTTCACGCAGGACCAACAGCATCTGGGTAGCCCACTTGTAGATACGCCGCATATCCCAGTCGATCAGGCCAAGCTCCTTGGCGATCAGGCCACCAGTGATGTTCGCTGCGATGACAGCAGACCAGAACCGTTCACGCTGCGTCAGCTTGAGTTCGCGGTCCAGCTTGGCTTGGATGTGCTTGAACGTCTCGATCACTTCCTGCTTCTTCTTGAGCAGGTAGGAAGCGTAGATTACCCCTGCGTGACCGTAGTTGCCGAACAACTGGTGGTCGAACATCTGCTTCGCATAGTCCACCTCAAGGACGTCGGAGTAGTCGATCTTATACTCCAGCATACGCATCATCTCACCATCCGGCGTAGCCTTTGCCTTAATGAGCTTCTCGTAGAAGGATGCGTTCGAGGAGCAGAGGCTGATCGTCTGCCACCGTGTGTTGTTCACCCGCAGCTTGTTGCCGCTGGCTTCCATGCGCTCCTTACCCTTACCGTTAGCCATTGCGTAGGCGAAGTCGGAGAAGGCCAGTGGGGCCATGTTGGTAACTTCATCCACCGTGTAGGGCAGGTGGTTGTACACGCCGAGACGCATGATGCTGGCGTTCACTGTGTCCTGTGGGGTCGTGCAGAGGTGCTTGGGGTGGCCCCAGACGCTGTTGCACATGTGCAGAATGGTGGTCTTACCCGTGCCTGAGTGTGGGTGGATGACGTTGATGATGGCACCGCTCTGACCTGAGAAGCGCAGTAGAGGGGCACCGAAGGCAGTAAGCGCAGCAAACGCATTACCCTCAAGCCCTTCACGCCCGTAGATGTTGAACACTTCCTTCCACTTTTCGAGGGTCCCCACGGCACCCATGTGCGTGGCAATCTGTTCAGTGGTTGACGAAGGGGGGCTGTAGAACACGCCCTCCACGGTGACTTCCTTGTCACCTACGATGAACTTGCTGTCGTTGTCGGCCCAGCCGAATTGGAGTCTCATGAGTTCCGCCTTTGGTCCATATTGAAAGGTGCTGATTGTCGAGATTAGATAATCACAGATAAGGTCGAAGCGCTTCGGGCCAACCATCACGCCTTCGCCTGACAGGATTTTGCGCAGCTCCGCCTTGTCCGTGACCTTGCTGTTAGGGATGATGAACTCCTTCACACCGTCGCTGGGTGTGTGCAGCCGGATCACCACAACATCGCGCTGCACAGGGTCGTGCATCCGCTTCAACACGTAGAGGTCGTGCTGGTAGACAAAGACCGGGTCGCCTTCGTCCTTGAAGGGTTCCCGCCAGATGCCGCCTTCCTTGCCGCGATAGAACGGCTTCGGGTACTCTGGGATGGTAATCACCTCCATTTCGCCTGTGCGTTCGTTAAGCAACTCCATCGTGCGATCTGCAACGGTGGCTCGGGGAACTGTCATCCCAAGGGTAATGGGGTTCTTGATCTTCCCGAGGTGAGGGCACCCGGCGCAGCCACCGGGGTTGTTCCGTTCAAAGGTAACACAGTTATGTGGCTGCTCGATGTGAGCGATCTTCTGTACCGTCTTAGCGGGGTCGTAGTCAGGATGCTGGTTCGACAGTAGGTGGATGGACTTGTCTGCGTCGTCGCAAAACTTCGCTACGGACAGAGCGTCGAACCACCGAGGCTCAGGTATAGTCGTCTGGTTCTGGTAGCAGTCCAGAAGCTGTTGACACCCGTCCCCCTTGGCACTGCGCGTCATGATACGCTTGAAGCTCTTGCCGATGCTATCCTGCAGCGATTTGCCCAGAGCAGTGAGCGGGCGCTTCGCTGGAAGTGGCTCGGTTGTGAGTTGCTTGACGCCTAGCAAGGTCACGAAGACCTCAAAGGGGGTCGGCTTACCTTCGTGTACTACAGATACTGCGCTAGCCGGATTGTCTTTGAAGTTTAGGGTCCCCGGTATACGGAGCACCCGCGACACCTCGAAGACCGATGGATCGACGTAGAGATCGTGGGTTACACAGAGTTCGCGCAGCCGCGCAGCGACAGGCTCCCACTGCTCCCGAGTCACTTCTTCAACCAACGGCCAGTATACGTGCAGCCCGCGCCCTGAGTTAACGAGGATGGGCTTGGGTAGGCCGATGGTCTGACAAAACTTCTGTAGGGCGGCTAAGCCCGAAGCTTGGTCGATATAGCCATCCGGCCTGTTGGTTTTCGGGTTTACTACTGCCTTGGTAGGTCCGCAGTCGATGTCCAGCCAGAAAGACTTAATGGCTTTGACGTTGCTCTTCTTCCGGCCTGATCCGTCAGTGTACTTCGCTACACCGAAGAAAACATTCCGCTCCTGTTGCACCATCAAAGCGGCAATTTCGTCTACTTCCTCGCGGGTCTCCACGAGATACTGTCTGATGTTATCGACGCCCTTGATACCAAGCACGGCAAACCATCCTGAGGATGGCTGTACAGCGTTCAAGAGGTCAAAATGTGTCATGTGTACCAGTCAGCGAAAGCCACCCTCCGCATATGATTTAATACCGGCAGGCGTATGCCCTATTCGAACTGCGCGATGTAGGACTCGACCAAGGAGACCAGTGCTGGCTGCGGGTTAGTTGTCCCCACGAACCAATTGTACACCGTCTGGCGAGTAACCCCCATCCGCTGCGCTACCACCGTAACCGGGACGTTGTGCTTAACGCACACCCGCCCGAGGCGGACACCCAGCAATCTGCTGGGTGCCCTCCGGTTAAGATCACGCAAGCGCAGGCTGTAGCCTTGCGACATACTTAGTCCTCGTCGTCACCCCAAGCGTTCACGATGGACGCAAGGTCACCGCTCACCGCAGGGGCTTCTTCGGTGGCAGGCTTTGCGCTGCGCTTCACAGGCTCGACCACAGGCTCAAACACTGCATCTTCCGCATCATCCGGCTCGTCGGAACGAGTGACAACAGGAGCGGGCTTAGGTGCTTCCTGCTTAGGTGCAGGCTTCGCACCGTCAGTGGCAGCAACGGTAAGCTGCACGTACTTCTTGGTTTCGGGGTCGGCCTGTGCCGCCACAACCAGTGCATACTCTTCGTCGGTGATGCCGCGCATCGGGGTGAACAGCAGTTCCATGCTGGCAGCGTTCAGGTCGTAGCTGATGTTGGTAACAACCGTGTCAGGGCTTTCGCCGTTACCCAGAAGGTACTTCACGTAGCTTTCGAACGGATGCACGTTGCCGTTGCCCTTACCAAAGAGCGACTTGGCGGGCACGTTGAACTGGTAGACTTCACCGGTCGGGTCACCCGCGATCAGGATAGCGATACGGCGCTGGAAGCGGCAAGCGCGACCACCGTTATCACCGGAACCCTTCACGTTCTTCGGGCAATCAGCGCAGTTGGAGTGCTGCTTGTTAGTGGCAGCAGCTTCAGGCTTATCACCGAGGTTCGACCAGCAGTCAGGCAGCGAAGCCTTGGCATTGGGGTCGTACTTACCAGCGTAGTACGTGCGGCTGACCTTGGGCAGCGCGTCAACGATGATGGCATTGAACTCGCCACGGATGGCGTTGCCGATCTGCTCACCGTTAATCATGCGCTTGAAGGTGCCGTTGGTGTTGGTGGCGATGCGGCGCATGTTGTTGGTGGCAGCGAGTGTCTTGGCGAGGCCGGTAAGCTCCCGCTTCGATGCAGTCGAGACTGCACCTGCCTGCTTGAAGATGGTGAGATTGCTCATGTTTTCCTCTTACTTGTTAGTCGGTTTGCGAACTTGGATAACGTACTTGCGGTCGCACTGCAGGCCAGCCGGAAAGGCTTCGGGGTTCTCTTGCAGGAACTGCTTCATGTTGCCGTTGTGGATGCGCTGCTCCAAGAGTTGCGGCACATCATTTTCCTTGATGAAGCGGTACATCGTTTCCCAGTCGCTAGTCCAGTAGCGGGCATTGATACGTCGGCTAATCGTACCACTGGGGGTCTTGATGCTGTCGGCGTTCTGCTCGTTGCAGATGTCCAGCAGCTTGTTACCCACGATGTCGAGTTGGCTTTTGAGGGCAGTTATCGCTTCCTTGTGCTGCTCCTCTTTCTCGTCGATGGCGTCCCGGATTTTCCGGTAGACTGCCACCATGTCACTGACAGGTAGTTCGGTCTCGGTCATAGTTGCTCCTTCGCCCTGAGGCCCCACTAGAATATCCTAACATTATACAGTGTCAAGATATATCCGTAGTGATTTGCCGATAGAGGTCGATAATTTTCTCGTGGTTGGTGATGTTGTGCTGCAGCATGTGGTAGAGCTTAGCCTCTACGTCACTACCCCGAATGTGGACGACGGTCATGTTGTTCTTCTGCCCCGGACGGTTGATGCGGGCATTGGCTTGCAGGTAGGTCTCCACGCTCGTCACAGGTGCGTACCAGATAACAGTGTTAGCTGCCGTCAGCGTCAGCCCGTGCGATGCAGCCTGTGGCTGGATGATAAGCACATGCGGGTCCTTGCGGGTCTGGAACTCCTGCACGATCTCACTGCGCCGGTTCACCGGCACCTTGCCGTTAATCACGTCGCAAGAGATGCCTTCCTTCTCTAGCCTCTCACGCAATAGCTGGATGGTATGTGTGAAGGGCACGAAGACCAGCACCTTGTGGCTACTCTCCTCGATCACTTCCAGCACAGCCGTCAGGCGGTTGCTGACATCGAACTCGATCACCTCGCCAGTGTCCGAATAGACCGCACCACCGCTGATCTGGAGCAGCTTGTTGATCTTGGTAGCCGCGTTGACCGCGCTGACCTCCTCACCCGCTGCCTCGAACAGCATCTCATCCTTAAGCATCTTGTAGTAGGACATCTGCATCTTGGTGAGCGGGGCTTCGCGCTCCATGTAGGTGACATCAGGCAGGTCGAGGCAGTCCTTCTTCTCGAACCGGATGGCAGGCTGCAGCACCCTATGCACGATGCTCTCTGCCTGAGGCTTCGCTGCCCATTTGAACTGGGTGACCTTGTACATGACCTGATCCCGGAACGAGCCGTAGTACTTGGGGCAGTTGTCGGGATTGACCAGCTTGGCTAGGCCGTAGGCGTCCAAGGGTGATTGTGCTGCTGGCGTACCAGTAAGCATCCATAGGCGCGGCTTGGTGGCGTTGACGATGCGGTTCAGCACCTTCCAACGGTTAGTCTGTGCGTTCTTGTAGGCGCTAGCCTCGTCTACCACGATCAGGTCGAAGCCACCGTTGAGGATAGCCTCTTCCACCACAGCCAGCCCATCGAAGTTCAAGATGACGAACTCGTTGCCAGCGTTGACGATCTTCTCACGCTGCTTAGACGTACCGTGCGCCACGCTGCACGAACGGTGCATGGCGAAGGTGAACAAGTCCTGCTGCCAAGCGGCCTTCATGATGGATAATGGGCAGAGGACAAGGACGCGCTTAATCTCGCCCAGCTTCATCAGATAGTCCGCAGCCCAGATAACCGAAGCGGTCTTACCCGTACCCTGCTCGTTGAAGCAAAACGCCTTGTCGTTGAGGGTAAGGAAGGAGGCAGTCTCCTTCTGGTGATCGAACGGCTTATGCTTGCCCGTCCACTTGTACCGTCCCTTGATCGGTGAGGGTGGGTTGGCCACGCCAAGCCCCATAAGTGCCTTGGTCTCCTTGAGACCCCACTTCACTGCTACTTCGTACGTATCCCCATCCCGCTTATATACCGCGCTCTTCTTGATGTTGTCGGTTATGATTTTGGGTTCGGTCGTTTTGACGAGTAGCACCTTATCGTCAACACTTTGCATCACTTTTTCCGTTCTCGTTTGCTGATTTCTGACACCAGATTGTGGTTGCTGTCCCGCTTGAAGGAGCGATTAGCCGACGCGCTCTCGACGCGCACACCGTGCTTGTTACTACCACCCTTATCGAAGGCTACCTTGTGGGCGACATCCTTGCCGTCACCCTTGCTGACCTTGCCTTCCTTCATCAGTTTCCGGCGCGCGGCGTTGCGCGCAGCGCGGTTTTTCTTCTGCTCGGGGCTAGCTTGGTACTTGGCAGCGTTCTCGTACTTGCGGTCGGCCTTGTTCTTGTAAGGCATCGTTACCTCCTCGGGCGGTGATGCTCACACTTTACCACAGGGCACCACCCACACAAAGGGCCAGACTTGGGGTTCCAGACGCCGTTCTCAATGGCGGCCTCAAGCCGATCTAGCTGTTCGTTGAATACCGATAGGTACTGTGTCTTCTCCGTTATCAGGTGAGTCTTTCTGGGAAACTCGTTGCTAACCACGTAGGCCAAACCGGACTTGATCTTCTTCACCTCGGGGAAGTGTACGAAGATGGCACCCGCCATCAGGTCAAGCTGCTTCATGTCCGCATACTTAGCGTTCTTGCCTGTTTTGTAGTCGATCATGTGAGCGATCTCGCCGTTCACGATCAGCAAATCTACGATCCCACGCCACCACACGTCCTTGGCGAAGAAACCGCAAGGCTCGTAGCCTTTGTCCGTAATGCGCACACCCAGCTTCAACTCGGTGTGCTTCTCACCCGGAAAGTTAGCCAGCACTTCCACTACGCTAGCATACTGTTTGAACTTAGGCGGGATGGGTGTGCCATCCTTGATGAACAACTCGGCGGCTGAGTGGAAGTCGGTCCCGTACTGCGCAGCTTCCCCCGGCTCGTCCTTAACGTCCTTGACCACCTTCAGGTGGAAGTACTTCTTCGGACATTGCTCAAAGGTCTTTATGCTACTGTAGGACCAAGCGGTCATAATGCTTCCTTTATCTGCCGTGCTGTGTTGCGCACTTGGGCTATGGTGTTGAGCAGAGAGCGGCGTTCTCCCTCCTGCCTCCTACCGCGAGGGTATATACCCACAAGGCGTCCAGCCAGCTTCACCTTATTGTGTTTCGTGCCCTCTTCAACCCCCCAAGGGAGGCCCGTCTTATCTAGGGCCTCCCGCAATTCCGCTGGCAGTCTCATTGGGATTGCTCGACTAGCCGCTTACCGAAAAACTCCACCTTTTCGGCTTCGTACAACAAGGTTGACCCCGGCTTACCTCCCCCCTGCCGTAGCGCAGCGCGCCGCCAGATAGCTTTGAAGGCGTTCCCCTCGGCGTAGTTCATATCCAACGCCTCGATGATGTCGTTACACTCGGCGGTATAGGCGTCTCCACCGCTAGTCGGGCGCTCGACGCGCATCTTGTAGTAGTCGCTACTACCTCCGGTCAGTTTGGTCATTTCAGGTTGCCACCGCTCTTGAGGATGTCCCCGTCATACGTATACGTGCCGGTGTGGCTCAGGTGGATAAAGGGGTTGGCATGAACTTCGCCGCCGTGCTTCCGCCACAGCTCACAGAAGTGGTAGTCCTCCGACAGAAGGGCCCCGCTCTTGTCGATACTGGTAGCGAAATACTCATGGGTGAGGGGCTTAACGTACTCACCCGTATCTGGGTCTCGGAAAGATGACACTCGGTAGGTCGGCACATGCGGTGCAAGATGCTCGAACACCCCCCGCTTGATGAGCATGAAGCCGGTGCCACCATGGCGGACCTCGATACAGCCACTCTCGTCAGTGTGCGCGTCCGCGCTACCAACCATGTTGAACACGAAGGCCCCAGCGTGATGCTCCAGTTCATCCATCTTGCCTGCGCTTGCAGCGCGCTTGACGCTATCCCAGTTCACTTCCTTCTTGGGGTAGATGCCGCAAGCGATGTCCTTATCGGTGGCCATAAGCTGTGCCACTGCATCCCCAGAGAAGCCGATATCGGCGTCGATGAACATCAGGTAGTCGTGGCCGCTCTCAATGAAGATACGCGCCAGCTCGTTACGGGCGCGAGTGATAAGGCTCTCGTTGGTGATCTGACACCAAACCACATGCACACCCAGTTCACGCATCTTGGCGACCGTGAAGAGTAGCCCCTGCACATACGCACCTGTACACATACCACCGTACATGGGGGTAGCGATCATCAGGCTCGGGCGCTTGGTCTCGACCGGTTTCACTTTGATTTCGTCACTCACTTACCTTGCTCCCTCTTCTTAAAGTCGTAGATTTGCCGCTGTGCCGACGCGATGGTCACGTCGAACGCCTTAGCGATGTCCTCGAACTTGATACCTGCTACGTACATATCCCAGACCGTTTGCCGTTTCTCAGGCGTCCAGAAACCCTCCGGTTTAGCCTTGTGTCTGACGATGTGTCGGGTCACTTTTTCCTCACTACGAGTTGGTACCCAACATGGATGATCGTCGCCGTTTCACCGAAAATGTTGGTGAAGGCGTCGATTGCGATCTTGGGGCGGCGCAGCGCATCGCGAGGGTTACCCCACATATAATCGTCGAACACCATCAGCCCCCCTTGCTTCAACAGCGGCCACGCCATGCAGGCGTCGGTCAGCACGTCAGGCGCTTGGTGACTCCCGTCGATGTAGATGAAGTCATACTTTTCCTCGGCTGCGATACACGCCGCCAACTCATCAACCGACTTGCCCTGTCGGACAGATAGGCCACAGGCTTTCTTGCTCTGGAGAAGCTGCATATTGTGGGTGAACCGCTCTTCCACGGTTCCCATATCTTCGTTCCCGTGTTCTTCGCCGCCTTCCCAAGTGTCGATGCAGGTGATGTTGCCACCCCCTTCCATCATGTTCTCGACGATCCAGACAGTGCTGCGACCTTCGAACGAACCAATCTCAAGGAACGACTTCCGTTCCGGCAACAGCGGGATAAGCTGGTTCCAGACCTCCGGTGCCCATGCGAACCAGTCTTTAGTGAATTGATATTCGGTCATTTCTTGATTCCCAGTGGTTGGTTAAGTTGGTTGAGCAAATCTGGCGGGTAGCCGGTCATCATCGGTTGCTGCTGAGCGTAGACATCTTGTAGTTGTTGGTTCAGCATCTTCTGTGCGTCCCTCTGCATATCGCTCACCTTCTGGATTCCGGTCCCCTGCGCTGTCAGTGGGTACGCCTTCCCTTTCCCTGCGCTCAATTGCTGAAGGGTTTTCAACTGTTCTTCCCGCTGACGTTCTTCTTCTGCGCGGCGCTCAGGGCCGGTAAGCAGTTCATCCATTACCCACTCATGGATTTCGCCTAGACGGATGTCCCGCATTGCTGCGTTGAGCGCTGTCTTTTCGGCCTCATTCCCATATTCAAGTATACCCTCTACAAAGCCTCCCCAGCGGTTTGTGCCACGCGTAAACTCTTCAGGGTGACTCTCCATCCGCTTGAGTAGCAGTCGGGTGACTGCGTGTAGTTCATCCGCCATTGCGTGCTTCCTTTTTTATCTCTCGGTCTCGTTTAGCCACGATTTGCCGTACACGCTCTTTAGTTATGCCGTACCTATCGCCTATCGCTTGTAGCGTAGCGCCTTCTTCTTTGCGCTCACGCCATATAGCTTTACGGCGACTAGCACCGTCGTTCCCAAACTCTTTCCATACTGCTGCCCTTCTTGCGCTACGCGCTTCGTCATCGGCGCACTGTTTCTGGTATCGCTCTTCCGCCTCCGATAATCTTTGGCTCCACTCTTCATCAGATATGGGGCTAGACCACCAGTCTGGGTCACCCGCCATTGCTTGCTCCTTCTATGCTCTGTAACTCTCGGCTCTCCAGCCAATCTATTAACTGCCAGCCAGTGATATATCTGTTCAACCGCCCAGCCTTTGGACTTGGTATAAGCACGACTGCCAAGTTACCCGCTTCGATTTCGCGGTTTAGTATCGCTGTCGAAAGACCCAGCGCAGCGGCTGCGTCGGTAGGCTTATAGAGCATCGCGTAGTGCTGCACTCGACGTGTCAACGTAGTACGGGCTTCCTCGGCGCGATCTTCTGTTACCTTGGCTAGCCTAGACTCCTTCTTGGGTTTGCGTAGATGGATGTTATATCTAGGACCTTCAGTCTGGACTGCCGTAACTTCAGCTACCATCGCCTCCCTACGGTTAGGGAAGTACTCGATAGTGATATTAGCAATCTGGTCAGTCCATCCAGAAACTGCACTATGCTGCTTGGTGCGGATTAGGGGGCGGAAGCTGATACCTACGTAGAGCAACGCGCCATCAGCATCAAAGTGCCGGTACAGAGCGCACTTTCTATCCGCCATAGCTCTTCCCCATCTTGCTCTCACAGTTAAGTGGCAGGCCCTCGGCCCACTTTGGTTTGATCCTCATGCACTCCTCGACAAAGGCGCGGCCCTCCGCTGCATCTGCATCTGGTACGATAGACCCAACAGCGTCATGCACGGTCATAGCGACCTTCTGGCGGCGAGAAATCATCAGCATCTGCTCACCGATAATGATGCGGGCCAGTGCCTGACAGACGTTCTCGATCAGCTTCCCGCCGTAGAGACGGTTAGGGATAACCGCTCGGCCCTTCTTCTGGTCGTAGACGAACTCACGCCGACCTTTGTCACCCGTCACTGCTCGCAGGTTAGGGTACTTTAGGTATAGCCCGTTAGGGAGACGGATACCGAAGGCGTTGACCAAGACCACACCCTCCTTACCCAACGGCGAAGTCGTGCCGCTAAGTAGGGCGGCGATGGCATCTTGCCCCTCCTGCCATAGGCCAGTGATCTTGGGGTAGGTATCACGGTACACGTTGATGATGAACTCGCAGGTGGGTGGGCTAAGGTCCACGCCGAAGGTCTTAAGCTGCGCTTGGAACTTCTTGGCACCCATGCCGTAACCCGCGCCAAGGATGGTAGTTTTACCCACAAAACGCTCGGCGTCCGTCACATCCTCAATCGACTTACTGTAGATGCGCGAAGCCATGATCTTATAAACGTCCTCACCGTTAGTGAAGGCATCCACTAGGTCATCCTGCCCAGCCAGCCACGCCAAGGTGCGCGCTTCGATCTGACTACTGTCGCAGTCGATGAAGGTATAACCCTCAGGTGCCTTGATGGCCTTCTTGAGTGGCGACTTGCGCGGCAGGTTCTGCATGTTCACCTTGTCGTCACCACCCCAGCGGCCTGTATGGGCAGCGTAGTAGCGCAAGGGGATCGGCAGTGTGCCACGGTCAGCGATGTTGATGAACCGCTCGGTGCGTGTCTCTTCGAGGGTAGACTTTACCCCTAGCCGCGCAGCGACAATGGCTTGCACCATCGGGTTGTCATGATCCAGCAGTTCCTTGAACGCCTCGTCACTCTTGGCGAAGGCGTAGGTCTCCTTACCCGTCGTAAGGCTAACCTTCATCGGCACGTCCACCCCATGAAACTCAAGCAGCGAAGCCAGCTTGGGGTTACTCATCAGGTCGGCCTTCTCGTAGTTGAGCTTACTCATAAGCTCCGCTTTGGCGGCCTGTACGCGGATGATGTGGTCGTTGAGGATGTCCTTATCCAACCGCAGCACAGGCTCACTGAACATGCGGATCGTCAGGTCCACCAGCCGCTGCTCTAGCATAGGGAACTTAGGTGCCATGCACTCGAACAGCTTGAGCGTCAGGTCGCAGTCGTTGCTGCAGTAGTCCCCATACACCGCTAGCTCTCCGGGCGTGAAGTCGATGCGCCGTTTGCCCAGCGCGTTAAGCACCTCGGTGCCTTTCTCGCCCACGCCATAGAACTCGGCCAGCGCCTTGAGGCTAACCCCCGTCTCGTTGCCATGTAGCGCACGAGCCATAGACAGCGTGTCAGCGATGCGCTTCGGGCGGATGTCGAAGTGCCAGTTGAGGATAGCCATGTCGAACAAGGCGTTGTGAGCCAGCGCGATGGCGTTGTCCCAGTCGAACTGGTCGAGCCACTTCTTCGTAGCCGCCTTAGTCCCACTGAACCACTGCGCGTCGCCGGTACCGACCTTTACGGATACGCCGATAACCTCAAAACGAGGATCGCGGATATACTCCTCCGTTGTTATCTTGGAGAGGCTATACGCAGGGTCGTAGTAGGTTTCGAAGTCGATGGTGATTAACTGCATTTTGGTGGTTCCAGTTTAGCCAGTGTGCGCCGCATGGTGGCGTAAGCCCCCAGTTCATCGACAGCTTCAACTCGGTGGATGTCGTAGGTTCCGTGCCGCGAGACCTTTACGCCCGTCACGGACCACGGCTCTACCTTAACGATTTCGAAGGGGTGGTCAGGGTCTGTTCCGGTGAGTGCTACATGCACAGCCCATGTCTCCCTAAGCTCCCTTTCCAACCCCTCTATTGTGTCGATGATCTGCTGCGCGGTGAGCGGTTCTGAATACTTCTTCGATGACAGTTCTCCGGTCATTGCTTGTCCTCGGCTACCACCTCGACGGTGATCTTGCAGGTGAACCCGTCGCTGAACTTGACCGACCGCTCGACCATTTTGGTTTCACCGCCTGCGGCTAGGTCAGCACAGAGGCAGAGCAGCACATCTTTGGTCACATCTTTGACAGCCTTGATCGGATGCAGATGCTTCTCATGCGTCAGCCATATGGTGCCGTCTTCGCTCTTGGCACGTATGTGGAAGTGCTTGGGATTGAGAATTACTTTTGTCATGGCTGTGCCTCCTGTGCGCGATCACTCACCATAATGGTGCCGGTCTTTGGGTAGCCTGACCGGCGAAGGCTTAGAAAGCGCAAGGAGTCACTCGCGCGCACCCGGCATAGGCTTCTCATCCAACGCCGAGAAGATTCTACGCCATACGCCTGCTTCTCCGCAAGGCTTTGTGAGGTGATCCGGTTATTGGTCATTTCACACCTGCCTTGGCATATTCCAGCGCACCCAGTAGCCGCCAACGGTCTTGGAAATTGCCATAGCTCTCAAAGCCGCGCGCTTCCCGGTCGTTGAATACCACTACGATATCGAGGATTTCGTTCCGCTCCATGCGATCTGCCAAATCACGCAAGTACGCAGCGGCCTCCTTGTTCAACTCAACCCGCTCAGGGTCAACGGCGTTGATGATCTTCATGGTCATTTACCTGTCACCAGTATGTAGATTGTTACCACGATCAGTGTGACCACCGTCCAGAAAAGAAGCGGGTCGGTCATCGCCCCTGCTCCTTCGGGTTACGCTGGGTGTCTGCGCCTTTTGCCTGCCAGAGGTGTCCTCTGGCCTTGTCGCTCATGTAGATGCGCTCGGTCTTCCCATCGGGAAAGAGACGCCAGAACCTACGGTTGTGGATGATTACCTTTGAGTTGTCGGGCTTGCTCATATCTGTGTTCTACTTCCCATACGGCGGCGTCGATGACGGCCATCCAACCAAGGACAACGGCGGTGGCTATAATTACGCACCAAGCCACCGCCCTCGCCATCACTCGTTTTCCTCTAAAGGTATCGTGCTGGGCATCAGATTGGCGATACGCTGCAATTCCAGCACAGCTTCAGCGTAAACTACCTTGGCGGTGCGGATGCGCGCCATTGCATGGGTCAGCTCCTCTTCAACGCTAAGGGAAGGCGTCTTGCGCAACTCAAGTCCAAACAAATCCAACAACTCCTTCACTTCATGCAGGCTTTTGCGCCCGAAATTAGGGATGCGAAGGAGTTCAGATTCCGACTTAGCTACAAGGTCACGAAGGGTGTGGATGTTCTCGTTGAAAAAGCAGTTGATCGGGCGCACGGAGAACTCTAGCTCATCCACCCCAACGTCCAACGGGTTACGATCACCTAGCATGGTTTTAATCCACGGGGTCATTATTAAGCTCCTTTCAGTTTGCGGATAAGTCCCGACACCATGTCCCAATTGGTCTCATCCACTATAACAGCCACACCGCCCGCTTGGCGGATGGTCTCAATCTCTCGGATTTGAAGGGCGGTGGCCTTGTTACCGCCCGCCTTGCACTCGATAGCCAGAAACTTCCCTGCTACGCAGCAAACGATGTCGGGGACACCGCTCCGTCCATACCCATGCGTAGCAGGGAAGAAGTAGTAGACACCCTCATCACGGAGGACTTTGACTACCTTGGCTTTGACCTTGCCTTCGGGGGTGAGTGCCATGGGTTGCTCCTTGTTGGCCATCGTACCATTACATTATACAGTGTCAAACGGAAAGTGCGATGGCCTAACAGTGTTAGCCTGAGTTGTTCTGCATGAACTCGATCAGCGCAGCGCGCATCAAGGGTGTGCGCCCTTCGAAGTGATCCACCACCTTCTGCGGTAGTCGGATGGCTACCAGCTTCATGCTCTCGCGCTTCACCTTGTTGGGGCCACGCTGCCCCCGATAGCGTTTAGGTTCTTCGGTCATGATGCTGCTCCTTGGTTAGCCGACACAAAAAACTTATCCTTGCCCACACGAGCGCCTTGGCCCTCTACATACTCATTGACACCGACCATCTTGAGGATACCCACCGCCCGCTTGATGTGGGGTGGCAAGTGGTCTGTGTCGAAGATGCTTACGATTCCGTTGATAACCACGATATACTCGTCACCACGGATCAGCACGGTAGCGCCTTCGGTGCCGCCCATGGCGTTGTTAATCTCTCTCGTAGCCCTGAGCGCGGCGTAGGCTTCCTCCATACCATCTAGTGATGTCGGGCTTATCCCTACGTCGATAGCCGTCTGTTTCATGTGACCCCAGTTGTTCATGGTGTAGGCCACCACGAAAGCATTCATCACTTCGAACTTCCGTTCGAATGTCCTCCTATTCATAAAGGCCAGCGTCTCTACAGCGTCCCGAGACTGAGACACTGCCTCCTTCACCAGTTCGCCAATGCTAGGGCCACGGAAGTTCTTCACGACCAGCTTGAACGCCTTCTGTACGTTAGTGGTGGAAGTGTACGCCCCACGTACCCTAGCGTCCGCCATGCGTTCGTTGTCGATGCAGATGACATCGCCACGGGAATGGTAGGTCTTCCATATGGAGCCTAGATGGGTGTTACCTTCGTAGACCCGGAAGTGAGGGACGATATGCTCACCACCCACATTACCGGGCCAGCGCCGGTTCGACACGAACTTCCACCTAGGCCGCGCCTCGGCCAGCCGCTTAATCAGCGGGAACAGCATCGAAGCGGTCTTGGTATTTTCAGCCGTGGCCGACGATGCGCGGCTCTTCGGTATCTCAAACAGGATGTTGGGCAGTTCCAACGGTATGTAGTCGTTCTCGATGTCATTCACGGTGCATCTCCCTTGCTTTTTTCCAAGCATCGAGCGCGTCGATGGCTTCGATAATGTCGGTGTTGCTGGTTCTGATATTGGGGTGGAAGTGTCCGTTACGGGTGATAAACTCCTCGTAAGGCTCGACCCTAACAATGTTAGTCTTGCAGTCGGCCACGTCATACTCGAAGGAGACTACCCACCGCTGCCCCCTCACCAGTCGTACCCCTTGAGGATGCCATCGAGCTTGCCCTTGAGGTTGGCACGGGTCACCTCGTCATCCTTGATGTCCTCGATGTCGATGCCGACCATCGCTACCTCTAGCTGCCTACGTGCAGCTTCCAGCTTGGGGTCCTTGGCCACGTTGAGGTGAGTGAGCATGGCGCACATCTCCTGCGCGTTGGTGACGAACGTGTCGTGCCACCGCTTCTTGGTGTCGTCGTCGCTCTCGGTCAGCTTGGCAGACATAGCACCCAGCATCTTGTGAAGCTGGTCCCACGGGGTACGCATAGCCTCGGCCAGACGGTCATTGAACGCCGACTCGTAGCTCTGCGCCATCTCAAGTATGTCCTGCTTTGGCAGGTCCAGACGGAAGTCGCCGCTCTCCGGCACAGGTGAGAACACCATACGATAGCCGAACTTCTCGCGTACTGCGTTGGCGCTCGGGTAGTCGCTCTGATCGAACAGCGTACCCATGTAGTTGCTAGCGGTCTGCACCAGCGCGGGATAGTTCCCGATGAACGCATCGACCATTTGGTTAAACGTGTCGCGCCGGATGTTGGCCTCTGCCTTGTAGTCAAGGAACAAGCTAGTCGGCAGCAGCCTCGCACCCTTGTCAGCCCACGGCAGGGTGCGAGTGTTGTGCCACAGGCGACAGCCTGCAGCGTAGTCGGCAATCTCCTTGCGGGCCGACGTGCCAGCCATCAGGTTCTTGCGCACCTGCGCTGCATCGCCTGACGTTGCGCCGTTAGAGGTAAGCACACCCTCGGTGGCCCCCTTGTCCAGCTTGTTGGCGGTCCACACGGATATGTTCATCTCAACGAGAACAGCGGATGATGTGATGCTCATGGGTAGTTGCTCCTAGGTTGTTAGGTGTAGTTGTCCGGTCTGCTATCCGGTATTAATTGTCTTGGGGTTTACCAGCCAGCTTGGCCACTCGGTACAATGTGTCGGGCAGTAACTGGATGGTCATGTTGTCATCACCATTCATCTCTTGGCTCCAGACGTGATACGAGGTCGTTGTGGGCGTGGCTTTGTAGTCCCTCTTGGCCTGATACAGCTCGGCCTTACCCATGATTTCCAATATGTTAACGGCATCGCTGACGTCCATCACGTAGTTGTTGTAGCCTATGCGTATGAGTGCTTTACCCATTGGATTTCTCCTCTCAATTGTCTTTGATGTGAACCGTTTTACCCACGGGGGCAGTGATCTTGCTGCCACGATACGAGTTGCAAACCACCCACATGATGGGTGCATCCCAATCTGAACCCCAGTCATAGATTTCCCCGTCAGTCAGCATGATGATGCACTCTGGCTCGATCTTGTTGGTCTTGAGGTAGTGCATCATGGCGCGGGGGTCCGTGCCACCGCCACCCTTCGGCTTGGTCGAGCTAACAATGTTAGCCATGTCGTTCTCGTCGTAGGTCTCATGGGCTGCAACGTGTGCGTCCCAGTAGATGAGGTCGATCTTCTCGGGGCGAACGTCTTCGGCAATGGACTTCACCTCGGACAAGAAGCGGTTGATCTCCTTGCCGCTGATCGAACCTGATGTGTCTACGCCGATAGCCAGAGAGCCGACACGCTCACCGATCATGGTGGGCATGTAGGTGTCAGAGCCAAGGAACCGACGATTGACACGCCGCCACGATGACGTGTCGCGGGCGTTGCAGATGGACTTGACGAACTCACGCAGCACCTCACGCCAGTCGATCTGCGGTTCAAGCAGGTCGCCCAGTTCGCGGGACATGTTGCCAGCCTTGTTGCCGATAGCCTTCTTCTCGGCCATCATGCCTTGGCGGATGGCTTGGTCGATCTCGCGCTCAAGCTCCTTCTTCTCCTCGGGGCTGAGACCCTTGGCACCATCCCAGTCGTGGTCGTCGAAGCCTTCGCCGCCTTCGCCTTCACCCTCGCCGCCTTTGCCGCCATTCTCTTGCTGCTCTTGCTTGAGTATGTCGAACACCTGCTTGGCGTTCATGCCACGGAAGCGCGCGTCGAAGCACCCGATGCGCTCACCCTTGGGGTCGCGCGGGAACGCCGCCCACTGCTCGGTCGGGTCGCTGTCCACGATCATCAGGTTGATGACGTAATCACAGGCCATGTTGGCGAGGCGCTTGTCAGCATCCCACAGCTTGCGCCAGATAGTCAGGTGACGCAGCGCCTTGTGCATGTTCTCGTGCAGGATGACGAAGGCCAACTCCTTGTCGGTCAGGCCCTTGATGAACTCGCGGCCATACATCTCGTCGCGCCCGTTGGTGCAAGCGGTGGGGATGTCGTCTGATATCTCGGTCTTGCCCACCATCATGATGCCAGACCACAGCGCGAACTTGGGGTTGCGCATCAGGTCGATCTTGACCTTCTTCAGCTTGCGCTCAACCTTGTCTTTCTGTTCAGCTAACATTGTTAGTTGCTCCTCGTTGAAGTTCTTTGATCTGCTTGAATACGTCTAACTCGTCCTTGGCCCACATCTTGACGTCATGCGGCCAACCATTGATCCACAGCGTCACCACCCAGACCATCGGGTCCTTGGGTGACCGCTTCATCACATCGAGTTCTACCTTCTTGCCACGTAGGGACGGGGGCGGCGTCAGATTACGCCGCCTGTTCCGGTTCATAATATCCCTACTCACAGCAGGTCTTCGTTCTGCTCCAGCCAGTCAGCGAACGCCTTGTTGGTGAAGGCCATCGGTTGCTTTGCTGCGTTGGAACACAGGTTGATGGCGAAGCAAGCCTGCCACTCGCTGTCGAACCGCTCCATGTACTGCATGAACGGGGTCAGCGACTGCTTATCGACCTTCTGGATGGCACCGAACACAAGCACTGCAGATGCGCCAGCAGACGTAGGTATCTGTGCCGACTTGGGCGCAGCGAGGATGCTCTCCCACGACGGAAGCTGATCTTGGTAGTCGATGAACGCCTGCATATCGCGGGCTGCAGACTCACCGATACAGCCCTTGAGCGCAGCGATGGTAGCCTCCGGCCCGTTCGCATCACGCTGGCTAACAATGTTAGAGGCGATAGCGAGTGAGCGCGGCGAGACGTAGGCAGTCTGCATCTTCTTGGGGTTGTAGATGTAGGGGTTGTCGCCTTGGCTCTCGTCTGTGTAGCTGGCAAGGGCCTGCGGGAATTGCCGCACCCATGCCATGACAACGGGGTCGATACCGTTGTTGACTGCCCACTCAAGCCACTGCGTATCGTCGGGTTTAGAGACTGTTATTTCTACAATCCTATTCCGAGTGTGCGCCTTCATGTTATCCCCTACGGCGTCAGTCGTAAGGTTGCCGGTCATGAAGATGATGGAGCGGTCAGCGTCATCTTCGACTCCCTCGTCGATGAACAAGTCGCCAAGGCGCGGGGCCGTCACCTCCAGCAGCGGGTGCAGCATGTTCTTGATAGGCTCCATACCTTTGGTGAACTCGTCGAGCATGATGATGACGGGCTTGCCCTCATGCAGTCGGAACCGCGCGTTGGGATAATAGCGGGTGGTGCGCGTCTCGTGGTCGATCACAGGCATGGCGATGTCGCCAAGGTCCATGTTGGGTACGTCCATGTATGCTGCGTTATGGGTAGAGGCCAGCTTCTTGGCGATGAACGAGAGCATGGTGGACTTGCCGATGCCGGGTTCGCCACGGACAAGGAACCGAACCTTGGGGTTGGTCATGATGAGGGTGGCAGCTTGCTTGAGGCTCACGGTCGAGCCGAAGTTGATCGTGGTCATGGTAGTCGTTGCTCCTTATGGATAGCTTAGAACCAGCTAACACTGTTAGTATGGACTCGGACACACTAGTAAAACTTAAGCCATTGCACCGACTCAAGATTTACTCTTATAGTTGTATAGCATTGTTATGCCCATGTCAAGGCATTTTGGCCGAGGGTTCGACCAAGAGGGTGGGGCCTAAGCCCCTTAGAAAAGCCCCCTGAACTTATCGACCGCCAACACGCCGGGAGGCATGGTGACCGCCTCAAGCATCTCGTCACGGTGATGGCGCAGCATAACCTTCTCGAACTGAGCGATGGGGTCGGCAGGGCCGTACCAAGCACTGCGCCCGTGCCAAGCGAGGTTGACCATCGCCTTGTAGTGGTCTTCCCTGTCGCTGCTTAGAGCCAAGGCGATTATCTGCTCTGTCGTGAGATACTTAACCAGATCGCGGTCTTGCTCAATCCGACCATCCGCGCCCAGCAGCTTCTTGATGTTCTTCACATACTTGAAGAACGCAGCGTACTTGGCCCGCACCGTCTTCGCCCCCGTGCGGTTCTTCTTGTGGACAACGCACGGCTTCGGGTTGGTGAAGGTGTAGGGTGCCAAGCTAACATTGTTAGGGTCGTGCTTGAAGATGTTGTCCTTGCGGGCGTGAAGCAGGTGATGGCCATGTGCCCCATCTCTCCCACTCCACCACATCGTCGTGCCCTGATAGGAGCTGAACCACAGGGGCAGCACGGCGTTGAGGTATGCGCGTGTGCTGTTGCTCTCATGGCCACCCTGCCTGACGATGACAGTTCCGTCTGGCTGCCACCGCACGATGTCGGTGTTGTAGAGGCGGACCACGATGTCTTGGTTTTCTTTTCTTATGGTCGCGTAGGTCTTCTTCCTGTCCCCGAGTGGCTTGCACTCAGGGGTGCGCCCACGGATGGGTTTGATTTCTGCCTCCCAGCGGACTGCTTCTGCGTAGGTGCGCAGCACCGACACGTCGATGGGGTTTGCTCCAAAAGACACTAGTGTTCTCCTTGTTCCGGCTACGTCCGTAGCCATAGTTATTTGGCCGCTTAGTTGTTAGGCGTCATGCCACACCCCTCACATCGTTACGCACATGCCACTCGCGGAATAGAAACTTCCCGCGCCGCCTACCGTATTCGAGGCAAGCCTCGCTCAGTTGAGGTTCGAGTGCATTGAGTTCGTTGCGTAGCTTATCCACCTTCTTGAGTAGGCGGATGGTCTCTTTGTCCGCACGCGGGTCAGGCTTAGCTAACATTGTTAGTCCTCCTCGCTGCTGTTCTGTTTGGGGGACACTTCGTTGAGGATCGCCTTGGCATGGACGCGCACGGCAAAGAGCCGTGTCTCCAACGCAGCGATGTGGTTGACCACCTTACGCAGTAGCTTCTTGTCATCAGGGTGTTCGCAGTTGTCCCGCAGGTCGCGCAGGTCTGCCTTGTCTTGTTGGTTCACGGTCGTTGCTCCTCAGTTGCTATCCCAGTGATGGTAGCCATCACTGGTTGTTTCGGTCTCGGCCCTCTTCTCCTCGGCCCGCTCTACCAGCGTAGCCGCAAGGTCACGCCAATCTACTTCGCTGTCTGTGCCGTACTTCGCCCAGCGTTTCAGCCCCTCCCAATCGAGGGTGCGGAAATAACTACGATCTTTCTTCATTGGTCTGCTCCTTCTTGGTTAAATGGTATCGTCACCGTAGCCGTCACCTCCATCACCTTCCGTGTTGCCGTAGCCCTCACCGTCGCCCCAGCCACAGCCGTGGCCGCCACCGTAGACGGAGCCGTTGCCGATGCCACAACCGTAGCCGTCCCCGATGCTATAATCGAAGCCGTAGCCAGTGTAGAACTCCCCATCTGGTACGAGCTTAGCCCAGAGGTACTCACCAATCATTTGAGCCTCCATTGCCATCTTCGTCGCCGGATTGGCTGTCGCCCCAGCCATCACCAAAGTTACTAGTCTCGCCACCCCCGTAGCCGTTGCCGTCGTTGGTACCGGCACCATAACCATAACCATAACCCTCGCCGTAGCCGGAGCCGTTGCCGTAGCCCCAGCCATCACCGTTGCCGTAGCTGTTGTGGTAGTCACCGTAGCCAGTGGCGAACTCCCCTTCGGGTATGAGCTTAGCCCAGAGGTGGGTAGGGGCAGCACCAACGCTGCCCCCGTTGTCACTCACCACGCTGGCCACTTGTCATCATCGCATGGGATGAGGGCGATCATCGCCACTGGCACGACGGTCACCAGCGGTGCCGGGTCATCCAGCACGGTCTCTTTGGTCGGGCCTTTGACCAGTTGGTTGAGGCCGCGCTCCGTACCCCAACGGCGCACAGTGCGGGCGTTGTGCAGATGGTAGAAGTCACCATCGAACGTGATGCTCTTGGCTACCCACACATGGCCAGCACTGGCGACTACGAGGGTCGTACCCCAAGTTCTGTTGTTCATGGTCGTTGCTCCTTGCTTCTTAGTTCTTGGTCTTGCGCTTGATGCTGGGACGCCCCCGCTTACGCATCTTGACGCCCACCTCCAGCAGACGGTTGCGCACGTGGGTTGGCGAGTGGCCCGTGATCCTGCCCACCTGCTCAAGACTGTAGCCTGTGGCATACAGGGTGATGAACCTATCCAACTTCAGTTCTTCTGTCGTCGGGGCTTTGTATGTCTCTTCGCGTGTCTCTTCGCGTGTCTCTTCGCGCAGTAGCTCTGCATACTTGCGCCCGTCAGCTTCCACCTTGCCCCGGACATACCAGCCAAGGCCGTAGCCGCCTACCCACGCAGCCGCGCCGATCAGACCCATGATCGTTCCAGTATCCATTGTTCTTCTCCTTCTCTAACAGTGTTAGTCTTGCACGAACTCGTAAGCCACTTGGCCTGCCTGTTGCTCTTCATAGGCGGCGAACTCGGTGCCATCCGTGAAGTGCAGGCGGATGCCTTCACCGGGCCACGGCTCATCGTTCTTGAAGGCGGGTTTGGCCACGAACTCCCACTTAGCGATGGTCTTACCTACCAGCGTATCCAGCAGGGATATCAGTTCTTCATCCATTGTTCTTCTCCTTCCCTAACAATGTTAGCTTGGTTCTTGCCCCCTGAGCCACCGCTGCAGGTTGGTGAACGCACCCAGTTCATCGACGGCGTTGGTGTAGAATTGCGCGCCATCGTTGGGGTAGTGCTTACGCACGTAGGCCCATGTGTTATCGGGGTGCAGCGGTTTCCACGCTATGTCGAGGTTCCACGTCCAATCATCATGGACGCAGCCCTCTAGGGTCTCGATGAACATGATACCTAAGGGGCCGTTGTGCGGGTCTGCTTCCTTACGGTGATGGATTTTGAGTTCCTCGACGTTCAAGTCTGAGTCGAGGTTTATCTTCCACTCGTGCATCAGCCTTGCTCCTTCCTTGCTTGGGTCACGAAACCCAGACGAAGCGGTAGCCGGTGTAACGGCGCAGGCCCACTTCAAGGTTGATGTAGTCCTCACTCACGGTGCGCGCACCGGGGAGCCCATCACTGAACTGCCACTCGGTGCAGCCCAGCGCGGACTCAGGCCATACGCCATCGTCAACTTGAGCCTGCGTGACGGGACATCCTTTCACTACCCATACGGTGTCACCAGTAATCATCAGCTTGTCCTCTTGGGGTTTAACTGCGCTAGTTCTGCGCGGTTGGTGATGAGCATGTAGTTGCTCTTGTTTATGGGTGCGCTGCACCATTGCACCTGCTTAGCTGCGTGTTCACCGCATGGGAGACAAGTGCGGTAGCCTAACGCTAACCGGGCAGGGGGGTAGACGTCACCGCAGGATACGCACTTAGCCATTGTCTTGCTCCCGCCCGCAGAACTCATCCCACAACTCCTTGGGGATGCTGATGGTGACGTTGTCCTCGAACTCGGCAATCACTTCAGCCTCGTTGAGTATGTCCTCTGCCAATGCTTGGCGGGCTTGGTCGTTCATGTGTCCCATTGTCTTGCTCCTTCTCTAACAGTGTTAGGCTTCGTGGGGATCGAGGTGGGCGAGGATGCGCTCCCGCACATCGCGGGGTTCGCGCTCCAGCACATCCATAAGTGCATGAAGCAGGGTGTTGTCCGTCCAGCCGCGCTCGTCGGCTATCGTCCAAGCAGAGTTGAAGAAGCTGCCCATGCTCACTCCCCCTGCCCGAAGGTGGCGATGTAGGTCGCCGTGCTCTTGATCCACATGATGAACTGCTTCACTTGCCCTCCTCCTGCATCTTGTCGTGTAGGTTGCGCTCTGCCTGCTCGTTGAGCCAAGCGATGTATTCTTCGAGGTCGATCTGGTCGTCCTTGGTTTGCTCTAACATTGTTAGGCTCCTCCTTATACCAGCCAGTAGCGGCGCAGGGCTTCGAGCGTGGCGGTGTTGTCGCTCATGTCGAGAGAGCCAATGGCATGACCCAGCGCGATGGAGCGGGCATCCAGCACATCATCAGGCACACCGAGGTCATCACGCAGGTCAGCGGCGAGTGCGTCGGTGGTGAGTTCGACACAGGCGCGCAGCGTGTTGGTCATCGGGGCGATACGCCCCTCAAGCACAGTGCGCAGGGTGAGGTTGGTGACGTGGGAGAAATCGGTATTCATCATCTTGCTCCTACCTAACAATGTTAGGCTTTTGTATGCCGTGCCATCCAGCACGGGCTTGGTTGCGGCTAAGCTGGTCTTGCTCGCCTATTATTACCATACTACATTGTTATGTCCGTGTCAAGTGATCTTGGCTGGAGGTGCGACCGGAAGGCGGACGAGTGAGGCGCAGACGGTGGGCGGGAGGGGCAACAGGGTTGTAAGGGAAAAGGGTGCTTTGTAAGACGGATGTTAGGAAAGCGCCTTACAAAAGGGAGGTCGGAAAACCCTTTGAAACGAGTGTGTTGTGTGTTGTTGTATTGTATTGTTATAATGTAAGTAGAAAAAACAAGTATAACCGACTCTGTGGGATTCGTGCATCTGCACTTGCCGGAGGGCCAAAGCGAAAACTCAAAAAGGGATCGTTCTCTAAAAACGCCCTTACAATATAACAATGCTTACATTGCTTGAAAACAAAGGAATGTTATGCTTACAACCGCTACCACCAAAGTCTTACGTCATAACATTGTTAGCCAGCCGCCAGCCGCTTAGTCAATACGGTGCTAGGAACTATCATAAAGTGCCTTGACGCAGGCCCAAAAAAACCCCATGCACGAAGTGCATGGGGGTCGAGGCGGGGAGCCGAGGGGCCGGGAGGGCGGGGGGAACCTAACATTGTTAGGCTCCCCCTCTTGCGTTAGGCGATAGCGGCCACGTCAATGCCCAGAGCCTTGAGGGCGGCGGTGATGTGAACCTGCGCAGCCTGCACCTTGGCGGGCAAGTCGCCGCCTTGCTTGTCGTTGAACTTGTAGAGGGCGGTCAATTCCTCGATGTTGCGCAGCATGGCGGAGCGAGGGGCAGGGCCAGCGCCGTCGGACTCTTCCGCTTCCGGTGCGACAGGGGTGCCGTCGAGAGTAGCCTTGCCGCTAGGTGCCAAGCCATTGCGCAGGTTCCGGCCATAGTCACAGATACGCTTGTAGGGAACGCTAGGGTTAGTGTGGCCAGCCTTGCGGAACGCTTCATACAGTTCACCCTTGAGAACCTTGAGCGCCTTAGCGTTATCGCTCTTTTCAGTGGGTGCCATGTCGAACCATGCAAAGCCCATCAACAGATTGAACTTGGCGGCGATACGAATGTGGCTTCCGTATACCTTGCCAGTCGCTTCAACCATGTCGGTCAGGATAGTGGCAAGCGGAGTAGCGGCAACGTCAATGTTCACGCCTTCGACAGTGGTGATGGTGGTCATAGAATAGTCCTTCGGTATGCCGCACTATCCAGTGCGGGCTTGGGTTGCATCGGGGCGGCCAGTCCGTCTCGATGAACAATTTATCTCCCATTACGCTGCTAGATGCAAGGAAAATCGATCGATACCGGCCAAAAATCTAACAATGTTAGCCTATGTCCCCTGTTTGTTCTCAAAAATAGGGGGTGGGGTCGAATGTTCCCTATCTGTTCCCCCACCCTAGGGCCACCCCCCTTGGCAGGGGCTTCGGAGTCCCAACGCCGCATACATAGTGTTTTGCTCAGTCAATCACGTTCCCCCAAGTTTCGACCCCCCACCCCCCTCTTTTTTCCCACCGAACGCCCGCCACCTCGTCCACAGAGAGACCCCCCGTCACTTTTTGCTTGGGTCCCCTACCCCCGGGGGGTATAAAAATTAGGGGGTGAGATGCCTCGGTAGTCACTGGGGCTTTAGCTGGCCAGCACTCACCCCTTTACAACTACTCTCCTACACTGTTACACAGCACGTCTGCTCCCCCAAACCGGATGCTGCGCTACATGCCCGTCGTTAAAGTCGAACCCACAGATGAGTTCCCAATCCCGTACGATTGGACCGACGAGGAAACCGCGAACTTCGCTGATGAGCTTGCAGTAGCGGGCGGCACCGCAGAGTTGATGGCCCATCTGGGCACCCCCATCGAAGTATCCCCCGAGGATCACGAGCGCGAGAAGAAGCTGCTCGAAGCGGTGGTGAAGAAGCAGGACAAAGAGCCGTTGCAGAGGGTGAACACGGCGTACGCTGCCGCTGCCTTCCTGCGCACCTACGGACAGTCGATGGCGTTGGATGCGAACCAAGCGCGGTCTGCTATTACCCACAAGCTGATGGAGATCGCCAACTGCGGCGACACTAAGTTCGAGCTAAAGGCGCTGGAACTGCTCGGCAAGCACTCGGACATTGGCCTGTTCACCAACAAGTCTGAGATCAACATCAACTATAATAGCCCTGAGGCGCTCGAAAACGCCATCAAGGAGCGCGTGAAGCGGCTGCTGAACGCAGACATCATTGACGTGACCCCGCTAGGTCGTGATTTGGATGAGGAGCTTGGCATCGCTGAGTTGCCGGAAGACGACGAAGACGGGGAAGACGAGTGAACCTCGACTCCATCTCACTCAAAGATATCCCGACAATATTGCCACAGCTATCCCTAGCAGAGCAGGAGCTACTGTTAGCGCAGCTTGAGAAGCTCGAAGAGCTTAAGGGCAAGAAGCTGGCGCAAGAGAAGTTCCTCGCGTTCGTCAATCAGGTCTGGCCGACGTTCATCAGTGGTCGGCACCATGCGCGGATGGCCGAGGCGTTCGAGCGCGTGGCTAACGGCACCTGTAAGCGCCTCATCATCAACATGCCGCCCCGGCATACTAAGTCAGAGTTCGCCAGTTACCTGCTACCTGCGTGGTTCCTAGGCAAGTTCCCTCACAAGAAGGTCATTCAGGCGTCTCACACTGCTGAGCTTGCGGTGGGCTTTGGGAGAAAAGTTAGAAACTTGGTAGACACTGATGTCTACCGGAAGCTCTTCCCCGACCTTAACTTGGCCTCGGACTCCAAGGCGGCTGGCCGATGGAACACAAGCAAGGGCGGGGATTACTTCGCTATCGGTATCGGCGGTGCCGTGACCGGTAAGGGTGCCGACGTGCTCATTATCGACGATCCGCACTCCGAACAGGAAGCGGCGTTGGCCGAAATCAACCCAGATATCTACGACAAGACATACGAATGGTATACCTCGGGGCCGCGTCAGCGTCTCCAGCCGGGTGGGGCCATCGTCATCGTGATGACTCGTTGGTCAAAGCGTGACCTGACGGGGCAGGTGCTGAAGTCAGCAGCACAACGCGGTGGTGATGAGTGGGAAGTGATCGAGTTTCCTGCGATCCTCCCATCCGGGAACCCCTTGTGGCCTGAATTTTGGTCGATGAAGGAGCTTCAAGCGCTCAAAGAGGAGCTGCCCAACTCCAAATGGATGGCGCAGTATCAGCAGGCCCCGACATCCGACACTTCGGCCATCATCAAGCGTGAATGGTGGCAGACATGGGACCGGGAGACCCCACCGCAGTGCGACTTTGTCCTACAAAGCTGGGATACGGCCTTCGAAAAGACGCAGCGGGCCGACTATTCGGCGCTTACTACGTGGGGTGTGTTCTACCAAGCCGATGATAACGGCATGGAACAGGCCAATATCATCCTTCTCAACGCGTTCCGGGACCGTATGGAGTTCCCTGCGCTTAAGCGCACAGCCGTTGAGGAGTGGAAGGAGTGGGAGCCAGACAGCGTCATTATCGAAAAGAAGGCGTCGGGTGCGCCTTTGATCTACGAAATGCGGGCGATGGGTATTCCAGTGCAGGAGTTTACTCCGTCACGGGGGAACGACAAGATCAGTCGTTTGAACGCTGTCTCCGACCTGTTTGCGTCTGGACGGGTATGGGCACCTGCCACTCACTGGGCCGAGGAAGTGATTGAAGAAGTGGCGTCCTTTCCGGGCGGTGAGCATGATGACTATGTCGATAGCACTTCCTTAGCCCTAATGCGTTTCAGGCAAGGCGGGTACATCACGACTAACCTCGACGAGCCAGACGATATTGTGTATTTTAAGAGCCGTAAGCACCAAGGATACTACTGATGGCCGTCGATAAAGCTCTTAATCAAGCCCCGATGGGGTTGGATAGCTCGTTTGCCTCCGGCATGATGCGGGGTGTGAACGCCCCGGATGACGATATTGAGATCGAAATCGAGGACCCTAAAGAGGTTACCATTCGCGCGGGCGACATGGAGATCGAGATCGACCCCGATGCAGGGGAAAACGACGAGTTTAATGAGAACTTGGCGGAAACCCTCGACGAGAGTCAGCTTACAGAGCTTGCCGGTAACCTGATCGGTGAGTTTGAAGAGGACATTTCCAGCCGTAAAGACTGGATGCAGACCTATGTAGACGGTCTGGACCTGCTTGGGATGAAAATTGACGACCGGACCGAGCCTTGGCCCGGTGCTTGCGGTATCTACCACCCGATGCTGGCGGAGGCTCTGGTCAAGTTCCAAGCTGAGACCATGATGGAGACGTTCCCGGCTGCAGGGCCGGTGCGGACCGAGATTATCGGCAAGGAAACGCCCGAGAAGAAAGACGCTGCGCGGCGCGTCCAAGATGACATGAACTACCAGTTGACCGATGTGATGGTCGAGTATCGCCCGGAACATGAGCGGATGCTGTGGGGGTTGGGCCTCGCAGGTAATGCGTTCAAGAAGGTGTACTACGACCCATCGCTCGGTCGTCAGGCTGCAATGTACGTGCCCGCCGAGGACGTCGTTGTACCCTACGGCGCGTCCAGTTTGGAAGTTTCTGGGCGCGTCACCCATGTGATGCGGAAGACCCCGAACGAGATGGCCAAACTGCAGGCCGCTGGGTTCTACCGTGATGTCGAGCTTGAAGACCCTGTCGATAGCCTCGATGAAGTCGAGAAGGCCATTGCCGAGAAGATGGGCTTCCGCGCATCGACCGATGACCGGTACAAGCTGCTGGAAATGCAGGTTGATTTGGTCCTGCCTGATGACAAGTTCACCAAGGACGAGTCAGAAGCTGAGATCGCTGTTCCGTACATCGTCACTCTGGAAAAGGGTACGAGTACGATCCTCGCTATCCGCCGAAACTGGGACCCCGATGATGACCTCAAAAAGAAGCGCAATCACTTCGTCCATTACGCGTACATTCCGGGATTTGGTTTCTACGCTTTCGGCCTTATTCATCTTATTGGTGCTTTTGCTAAGTCTGGTACCAGTCTTATTCGCCAGTTGGTTGATGCTGGCACTCTGTCAAATCTACCGGGTGGCTTTAAGACTAAGGGGCTAAGGGTTAAGGGCGATGACACGCCCATCGCCCCGGCTGAGTGGCGTGACGTCGATGTGGCGTCAGGTACGATGCGCGACAACATCATGCCGCTGCCGTACAAAGAACCAAGTCAGGTTCTGTATTCGCTCCTCAACACCATCGTAGAGGAAGGCCGCCGCTTCGCTGGCGCTGCTGACATGAAGATCAGCGATATGTCGGCTAATGCCCCGGTGGGCACGACGCTGGCTATCCTTGAGCGCACACTCAAGACGATGTCGGCTGTTCAGGCGCGCGTCCACTACTCGATGAAGCAGGAGTTCAAGCTCCTGAAGGGTATCATTCGAGACTATACGCCACCGACGTATAGCTACGAGCCGGAAGAGGGCGGTCGTAGGGCCAAGCAGGGCGACTACGACATGGTCACGGTCATCCCCGTGTCGGACCCCAACGCTGCCACCATGGCGCAGAAGATCGTGCAGTACCAAGCTGTGCTGCAGTTGGCGCAGGGTGCTCCGCAGATTTACGACATGCCGTACCTGCACCGCCAGATGTTGGACGTGCTGGGTATCAAGAACGCCCAGAAACTCGTCCCGCTGAAGGACGACGAGGATATGAAGCCGCGCGACCCGGTGTCCGAGAACATGGACGTCATCAACGGGAAGCCGGTCAAGGCGTTCATCTACCAAGATCATGAGGCTCACATCACGGTTCACATGGCCGCGATGCAGGACCCGAAGATGGCCCAGTTGATGGGTCAGAACCCCAACGCCCAGATGATGCAGGCTGCTATGCAGGCGCACATTAACGAGCACTTGGCGTTCTCGTACCGCAAACAGATCGAAGAGCAGGCGGGTGTCCCGCTGCCGCCGCCCAATGCTGAGATGTCGCCCGACATTGAGCTCCAGATTTCGCGTCTGTCCGCCGCAGCAGCGCAGCAGCTTCTGCAGAAAAACCAAGGGGAAGCCGCACAGCAGCAGGCCCAGCAGATGCAGCAGGACCCCATCGTCCAGATGCAGATGCAAGAGCTTGAGATCAAGAAAGGCGAGCTTGAGCTTAAGAAGCAGAAAATGCAGATCGACGCTGCTGAGAAGACCGACCGCATCGAGCTTGAAGAGAAGCGCATCGCTGCTCAGGCTGAGATCGCAGGGATGCAGGTTGGTGCCAAGATGGCGACCGACAAGGCCAATCTGTCTGCCAAACAGCAGGAAGCAGGGCTTCGGATGGGCATCGAGGTGGCGCGCAGCCAGATGGAGAGCGCACTCCGCGCGAACCAGAGTAATACCTCTCCGAAAGAGCAAACTAAGGAACAATAATGAGTATCGACCTGCTAAAGTACCTCTCAAACAAGGTACAAGAAGAGCTTAAAGTCATCGAGGCAGATACGGCCATGGGTAAGGCCAAAGACTTCGGTGACTATAAGTACGCCTGCGGCATTTATCGCGGTTTGCTGATGGCGAATAACCTCATCGTAGAAACCGCGCAACGAATGGAACAAGATGATGACTGAGATTATTGGCGCGTCCAAACCCGCGCTTGTTAACCTCCACGGCAAACCTATCGTAGCAAAACCCGCAGAACCGGAAGTCCCGGTCGCAGATCGAGCCACACAGCTTCCTGACCCTTCCGGCTATCGCATCCTGTGCGCTATCCCCGAAGTGGAAGAGAAGACCGCTGGTGGCCTGTACAAAGCCGATGAAACCATGAAGTACGAAGAGCTTACCACGCCGGTACTGTTCGTCATCAAGCTTGGTCCTGACGCCTACGCAGACGAGCGCAAGTTCCCGTCTGGTCCTTGGTGCAAGGAAGGCGACTTCATCCTCACGCGCCCACATGCGGGTAGTCGTGTGAAAATTCATGGCCGCGAGTTCCGTCTCATCAATGATGACTCGGTCGAAGCGGTTGTTGAAGACCCCCGTGGGATCGCTCGCGGGTAAAAACGGGTAACCGTACAAAGGAGAGACGTGATGGCTACACAGCCAAGTGACGACGACTTCCAGTGGGAAGTCGAGGACGACGCGGACAAGCCGAGTATTGAGATTGAAGACGATACCCCGGAGGCCGACCGAGGCCGTGCGCCGATGCCGAAGGAGATCGTTGAAGAGCTTGAGGCTGACGAACTCGAAGAATACTCCGAGAAGGTCAAAACTCGTCTCAAGCAGATGAAGAAGGTCTGGCACGACGAGCGCCGCGAGAAGGAGCGGTACCAGCGTGAAAACAACGAGGCTTTGGCCGCCGCCCGTGCAGCGCTGGAAGAGAACCGCAAGCTGAAAGCTTCGCTCTCTGAAGGTGAGCAGAACCTCGTCGGTAGTTATAAACAGGCGGCTGAGCTTGAACTTCAAGATGCCCGCCGTGCTTATAAAGATGCGTACGAAGCAGGTGACTCTGATCGCGTTATTGAAGCGCAGGAGAAGCTCACTGCTGTACAATATAAGCTTCAGCGGCTTGAAGGCTATAGACCTACTTTACAAGCTCCAGAAGAAGAGGTACAAACCCCTCAACAGCAGGTCCAAGTTCCTACGTTGGACCCCAAAACGACTGCGTGGCAAGAGCGCAATACGTGGTGGGGAGTTGACCCGGAGATGACGGCCTCTGCTCTTGGGCTTCACCAGAAGCTGGAGAGAGAACGTGGTCCACAGTTTGTGGGCACCGACGAATACTGGCAGACCATCGACAAAACGATGAGTCGGCGCTTCCCCGAGTACTTCGGGGAGTCAGAGAAGCAAGTTTCGGACACTCCGAAGCCCAAATCTGCGCCCGTGGTTGCACCAGCTTCGCGCAGCACATCCTCCAAAAAGATCGTGTTGAAACAGTCCCAACTTACAATCGCTAAGAAACTGGGTCTTACCCCTGAGCAATATGCTCGGGAAGTTATGAAGATGGAGCGTTAATCATGGCACAGAATAAGCTTATGGATGAACTGAACGAGGCCGATGTGGCGCGTGCGCCCCGTCAAAGTCGTGAAGATACAATGCGTGTTCAGTCTTGGGCCCCAGCTTCAACGCTGCCTGAGCCTGACAAGCAGCCGGGTTATGCCTATCGTTGGGTTCGCGTGTCGACCCTGAGCGAGAAGGACCCCCGGAACATTTCGGCCAAGCTGCGCGAAGGATGGGAGCCCGTTAGCATTAACGAGCAACCGCAGTTCAAGCTGATGGTCGATCCCGACAGCCGCTTCAAAGACAACGTCGAAGTCGCAGGGTTGCTGCTTTGCAAAGCCCCGATGGAACTGATGCGCCAGCGTAAGTCTTATTACTCTGGTAAAAATCAGTCCCAGATGGAGTCAGTGGACAACAACTTTATGCGCGAGAGCGATGCTCGTATGCCTCTCTTCCGCGAGAAGAAGTCATCGACATCATTTGGCAAAGGCAGATAACAGGAGCTAATTATGGCTTATCCCGCTGTTGAAGCCCCCTACGGGCTTCTCCCGATTAACCTCATCGGCGGCCAAGTGTTCGCCGGTTCTACCCGTCAGATTCCGATTGTTTCGGCCTCGGCAACCGCCATTTTCTATGGTGACCTTGTCCGTCTGGCTGACACTGGTACGGTGACCAAGGATACTGGTACGAGCGCGGCCACTCCGGTGGGCGTGTTCCTCGGTTGCACCTACACCGATCCGGTGTACGGCAAGACCTTCCGCCAGTTCTACCCCGGCGCTGTCACCGCTTCGGACATCATGGCTTACGTGTTGGACGACCCGGATGCGTTGTTCAAGGTTGCTGTCGTGTCTTCGGGCACCACCATTAGCTTCGTTAACCGTACTGCGGTCGGTAACAACGCTGTTCTGGTGCAGAACTCTGGCAGCACGGCCACTGGTAACAGCCGCGTGGCTGTTAGCTCGACGACCAACACCATTTCAACGTGGCCGGTTCGTATCATCGACGTGGTGCCTGAAACCGCTCAGGCTGCTAACCCCGGCAACTTCACGGAAGTTATCGTGAAGTGGAATCAGGGTATGCACCAGTATCTCAACCCCACCGGCGTATAAGGAGACTGAACAATGGCAATTTCACGCGCACAGCTTCTTAAGGAGCTTCTGCCGGGTCTGAACGCCCTGTTCGGCCTCGAATATGCACGCTACGGCGAAGAGCATAAGCAAATCTTTGAAACGGAAAGCTCCGAGCGTTCGTTCGAAGAAGAAACCAAGCTCTCGGGCTTCTCGGCTGCGCCGGTGAAGAACGAAGGTTCGGCTATCGCTTATGACAACGCGCAGGAAGCTTGGACGGCTCGCTACAATCACGAGACGATTGCCCTCGGGTTCTCGCTGACTGAAGAAGCCATCGAAGACAACCTGTACGACTCGTTGTCGGCTCGCTACACCAAGGCACTTGCTCGTGCCATGGCGTACACCAAGCAGACCAAGGCTGCGGCTGTCCTGAACAACGGCTTCGACTCCGATTATCCCGGTGGCGATGGCGTGGCTCTGTTCTCGGCTTCGCACCCGTTGGTTGGTGGTGGTAGCAACTCGAACATCCCCAGCACTGCGGCTGACCTCAACGAAACCTCGCTTGAGGCTGCGGTCATTCAGATTGCTGCGTGGACTGACGAGCGTAACCTGCTGATTGCGGCTAAGCCGAAGAAGCTGGTTGTTCCGCCGAGCCTGATGTTCGTTGCGACCCGACTGCTGGAGACTGAACTCCGCGTGTCGACCGCCGACAACGACATCAACGCCATCAAGTCGAACGGCTCCATCCCTGAAGGGTACACGGTCAACCACTTCCTGACCGACCCGGACGCATGGTTCCTGACGACCGATGTGCCGAACGGTCTGAAGCACTTTGTTCGTACGCCGCTGGCGCAGAGCATGGATGGTGACTTCGACACCGGCAACGTCCGCTACAAGAGCCGTGAGCGCTATAGCTTCGGCTGGTCGGACCCGCTGGGTATGTACGGCTCCGAAGGCGCTGCCTAAGCTAAGTCCTAGGGAAGTTTAGGGCTTCGAGACCCCCCGGCGAGAGTCGGGGGGTCTTTTCTTTGTGGTGAGAGCGTGATACATATACGCCACTAGGTATTTAACCCGTGCCGACTGTCCTAGCAGACGTAGTAGCGACGGTATGGGTATGTGCTACTACACGGAGATAAACGATGGCGAATACCACTTTTTCGGGTCCCGTACGCTCACTGGGCGGCTTCCAGACGATTACCGTCGCTGACGGCACTGGCACAGAGACCATCACCGCCACCTTCGGTACGGCTACCTCGGTTACTTCTCTGGCGGCGACCACGGTATCGGCAACTGGCAACGTCACAGCCGACAGCGCTACTGCGCTTGTCGCTGGCGGCGCTTCTGCGTTTATCGCAACCAACACGGCTGTCGGCATGGGTGTGTATGTCGGTTCAGGCGCTCCGACTGTGGCTGCTGCCAAGGGTTCGATCTACCTGCGCAGCGATGGTAGCTCGACGTCGACCCGTCTGTACGTCTCGGATGGCGGCACCACTTGGATCGCCGTAACCACCGCGTCGTAATAGCTCGATAGGAGGGCCACCCCTATGGGTATGCAATACGATGTCAAATCCCAACACCGGTCTACTTCAGGTGTTATATACGGTTCCCGCACCCGTCTGAAGGGGGCTATCCTCTCCGCTAACGCAGCTGCGGCAGCGAGGAACGTCCTTTTCATGGACAATAATCCGCAAGCGGGTACGTATAATATCGTATCCACTACGATGACGGTTACGGTGGCGAATAGTCTCGTTGCTGGTGATACGGTATGGATGGATTTCACCAGCGGTAGCGGCGTGGACGGCGAGTACACCGTTCTTACGGCTAATGCCACTTCCTTCACGGTTACTACGGCGGCATCTGGTACGGGTAACGTGAATGTCTACATGACCGTCTTGCTGGAAGCCGATAGCTATAACGCTGTGGCGTATTCTATCCTTGTTCCCGGCGAAGGCATCCTTGCTGACAATGGGATTTACGTGGGATTGCCCGCTAACATAACTGTTACAGCCTTCTACGGGTGACCTATGCAAGCAGTCAAAGGCTTCGATATGGCGGGGAAAGGGGTCTTCATCGGCCTCCCCGCCTACGACTTTAAGGTCTCCTTGAAGCTTGCGGTCTCGCTTGCTCGCTTCGCGCAGCTGGCCCCTAAGCACGGTATCGACATCAACATCGGCAGCATCTGTGGTTGCTCGGTGGTCTCTCGGGCGCGCAACCTGCTGGTGCAGGACCTGCTGGAGTCGGACTCTGACTACCTGATGTTCATCGACAGCGACATCAACTTCGAGCCTGAAGACATCCTGCGCCTGATGGCGTGGGCGCAGGACCCCAAGAAGGGCATCGTGGCGGGTGTCCCCCGCGTCCGCGACGTCAACAAAACCTACATCGCAGACCTCGACTATGACCAGAATGGCGAGCTGACGATGAATGGCATGGGGCTTGTTCGGGCTACGCGCGTAGCTACAGCGTTTATGCTGATTCAGCGTAACGTCATCGAGACCATGATCGCCGCGCACCCGGAGTGGAAGTACTACGACAAGCGCTGCGAAAAAACGGTCCCGGCCCTGTTCGACTTCAAACTCACCGATGAGGGGTACATGGGCGAGGACTTCCTGTTCTGCGACCGTGCCCGTGAGCTTGGCTTTGAGGTGTGGGTCGACCCGACCATCAGCCTCGGCCACATGGGTGTGCAGGAGTACACTGGTAACTTTGGGGACGATGTCCTCTACCCGATGTTCGTTCCGCAGAAGGATGTGGCATAATGATGAAGAAACGCAAATTTGGTTCTGGTGGTTCAACGAAGCGCCCCATGCCGACCCCGGCAGACCGTGCCGCCTCCAAGGCGCAGGATGCGATGCTGAAGAAGGTAACGCCTACGAAGAGCGAAGCTAAGACCCTCGCCTCCGCTGCGCGTGCGTCCAAGAACCAGAACGCCATGAAGGGGTACGCCAAGGGCGGTAAGGTGAAGCCAATCAATATCGACATGAAGGGTTTGGAAGAAGCCTCTCGACCGAAGGCTTCGCTGCCGAAAGCTGACCTCGAAGCCAAAGGGGCAGAAGCACGTAAAGCGAACGCTGCTCAGGCCAAGGAAGCGAAGAAGCAATCGTTCCGCGATGCCTTCGCTGCTGCGCGTAAGCGTGGGGATAAGACCTTTTCATGGAATGGCGGTAGCTACGGCACCCAGATGGCGGGTGAGAAGCCGAAGGCCAAATCGAAGGCCGAGTCGAGCAATCCTTTTAACCCGAAGACGTCTCTGAAGAGTATTGCGCGAAACACCGATACGAACAATGCGAAGCTGTCGGATGCTCAAATGGAGCGTTACCAGAAGGGTCTCGATACTGACGCCGACCGTAGCCTCGCGGCTATGAGAGCCGCTCAGCGCGCTAAGGATGCCAAAACCGAAGCTACTCAGAAGCAGTACGACGCTGATGCTGACCGCAGTCTCGCCGCTATCAAAGCTGCTAAAGACAAACCACGTTTTTCTTTGGATACAGCGGGCTTGGGTCGAGCAACTACGGCTGGCCTTTCAGAGGCCGCAAAGCGTGGAGCGATGAAGGCAACAGGTATGAAGAAGGGCGGCTCAGTCACTCGTGGCGATGGCATCACCAAGAAGGGCAAGACCAAAGGAAAGATGGTCTAATGGCTAAAACCCCGGCTTGGACGCGTAAGGAAGGCAAGTCCGAAAAGGGCGGGCTGAACGCCAAGGGGCGTGCATCCTACAACAAAGCCAATCCGGGGAAGCCGGGGCTTAAGGCCCCGCAACCTGAAGGCGGTCCTCGGAAGAAGTCCTTCTGTGCCCGGATGTCGGGTATGAAGAAGAAACTGACGTCATCCAAGACCGCGAACGACCCGAACAGCCGTATCAACAAATCCCTCCGCGCGTGGAAATGCTGACATGACTGACAACCATGACATGACGAAAAGCCTACTGGACGCTGTCTCAGTGGTGACTGTCGTCGGGACTATAATGGATATGCTTCCGGCAGTTGCCGCCTTGTTCACCATCATCTGGACCGGCATTCGTATCTATGAGACAGATACGGTGCAAAAACTCCTCGGAAGGGACTGACATGCCTAGCAAGACCCCCAAGCAGAAGAGCTTCATGGCCGCTGTGGCCAACAACCCCAAGTTCGCCAAGAAGGTGGGCGTGGCTTCCAAAGTCGGTAAGGAGTTTGAGATGAAGGATAAGAAGGCAAAGCCGAAGAAATTCGCCAAGGGTGGCTCCATCGACGGTTGCGCTGCCAAGGGCAAAACCAAAGGTACGATGGTTAAGATGGCCATGGGCGGCAAGACGAAGGGCTGCATGTAATGCGACCGAGTCGGGGTATGGGTGCCGTAGCGGCGTCCAAGATGCCAAAGGCGAAGACTATTCGTCGGAAGGACAACCCCGACAAGGTCACCATGTACGCCAAGGGCGGTAAGGTTAAGGCGAAACGCATGGCTGAAGGTGGTAGCGCCAAGGATGAGTGCTACTCCAAGGTCAAGTCGCGCTACAAAGTCTTTCCTTCCGCCTACGCCTCCGGTGCTATCTCTAAGTGCCGCAAGGTCGGTGCCAAGAACTGGGGTAACAAAGGTGGCAGTTCGTAAAACCGAGAAAGGCGCTTCGCTCAAGCGTTGGTTTCAAGAGGACTGGAAGGACGTCCGTACGGGTAAAGCCTGCGGGCGTCAGCCGGGTGAGAAACGCGGTACACCTTATTGTAGACCTAGTAAGCGTATTTCTGATAAGACCCCCAAGACGTCGTCGGAGATGACTCCAACGGAGAAGAAGACGCGTATCGCTCAGAAGAAGCGGTTGGGGCAACCTCCGGGTGCGCCTAAGCGTGTACAGGCAGCGCGGAGACAGAAATGACCACCAGCGGCACCGCTACGTTCGACCTTAACCTGAACGAGCTGTTCGAAGAAGCCTTCGAGCGGTGCGGTGCCGAGATGCGTACGGGCTACGACTTCCGCACGGCGCGGCGCAGCCTGAACCTGCTGACGATTGAGTGGGCCAACCGGGGTATAAACCTGTGGACTCTTGAGCAGGGGTCGATCCCCATGGTGCAGGGGCAGATCACCTATGACCTGCCTGCAGGTACAATTGACCTTCTGGAGCAAGTTATCCGCACCAACGCAGGTTCGGGTCCGAACCAGATCGACATCAACATTACCCGGATCAGCGCCGATACCTACATGACGATCCCGAACAAGAACGCGCAGGGGCGGCCCACTCAGGGGGGGTTCAACAGTCAGTCGGGCTGGACCTATCCCCCGGGTGGACGCCCAGGAGGGACGATCACCACCACAGGCGTG
>Ga0181344_1000038_pt1 | contig 58874 bp, 80 predicted proteins | sample Su13VDMLBDD_FD_130098 | JGI IMG/M metagenome (GOLD analysis project Ga0181344, IMG submission 130098) | Freshwater viral communities from Lake Michigan, USA - Su13.VD.MLB.D.D | ecosystem: Environmental > Aquatic > Freshwater > Lake | place: USA: Michigan | collected 2013-07-15
GCTCAATGCGGTCGGCGGCTTCCGCGCATGTGATATGCGGATTGACCATGTCCTCAGTTGGCATAGGACCACCCGGCGTTTTCCACGCGCTGATGAGGCGCAGACGCGCCACAAGATCGTCAGTCATTGTTTTTCCTATCAGAACGGGACCTTAAATATTTCAAAACTTTAAAGCGCCTGCGTCTCATGTAACGGAAGAAAAGCTTCCTGACATGATTGCTATGTATTTGATAAATATTACCTATTGCCTTGTACGTAAGTTTTTTACGGCGCAACAAAAAAATGTTTCGGTATTCACTTTCCAACACTATGCAAAAGTTTCCGTGTTCATTGCGTTTCCATATTCGTCCACGACTATCAGTCATCGGGAAGATTGGCCGCTTTTTGACAAGATCGTCATCCATTTTTCCCCTCCAAAACTTCTTGCAAGTAAGTATTCAGCGACATTGCATAGTTAGGCGCGGGGATTCCGTCCGGGCCGTCCTCCACATCTACGTATTGGTCTATAAACGCGATGGCCGCTGTAAGCGCCTCTTCCAGTGCGTCGATCCTGCTTCTGTCCATTGCTTTTCTCCGTAGCTTAGTCGTTGCCGCAGTAGTTCTCGCCTTCTAGTTCCTCCACGATCAATTCACACTGCGGACCTGTCGGCACCCACCGGGCTTCCAGCCATTCGCAATTGTGATCTTCCAAAATGGAAGCCCCGACCAGCGCATCACTGGCGGCCTTGAACAAATTGTCTAGGTCGCGCTTTCGCTTGTCTGGACGCACGACAAGCATGGTCAACTTATACGGCCCCGCGATCTTTTCTTTCTGAGCCTGCACCGACAACTGCCAGATCGCCGCTGTCCTCCAAGTTGCGTACTGTGACGAGCGATACACGCCGCCGCCCTTCGAGGATCGCCAGAGCCTGTTCATGCTCGGCGGAAGAGGAAGGATAAATCTCAGGACTTTTGACAACTCTCTCTGCCTCCCTCGCCACGGCGAGCAACTTATAAACGTGGGCCTCGCGCCAGCCATACTCGCTGGCAATGATTCGTGTATCGCATCCATCGCGAAATGCAGCCAGCACGTCGCGGGGTGTCAATTTATTGACAGGTGCGTGCTGTCGCTTAACCATAAAGGTCAGGCCTAAGTTTTTCGCGTGGGATGCCGGTCATCTCTGAGATGGTCCGAATGTATTTGAACGGAACCTTGTTCCAGTTGCTAACCGCCTGTCTCGTCACGCCCAACCGGCGCGACAGCTCAGACAAGCCGCCAACAGCCAAGATCACATCCATAAGTTCTGGTGGTCTCTGTTTCATGTGAAATATATTGCATGCAATAAGGGGCTTGTCAAATGTTGCGGGGTACGCTATGTAGAGAGGGTAAGCAATCGGAACGAAGCTATGAAACACGTAACCGACTTTACCTATCAGATCGAAGAGTACGAGGTGCCGGACTATCCCGGCCTTCTCATCCTGAATGCACATCTCAGCATCAGCATCTACCGTCTCGATGTGGATTTGGAATACTGCATCGACGCCATTCACCTCGAAAAGGCAGACGGCTCATCAGAGTCGTTTACGCAAGGCTCGTTCATCTACGACGCTATCGTCCCGCACATTTATAAAGACGATAAGAAAAGCTCGTTCATCCTCTCTGAAGCCTACGAACACATCTAAGGAGAAAAGCTATGAAAATGTCTGAGACCATTGCTGAACTGGCTACCGCTCTTTCAAAGGCGCAAGGTCAGATCGATGACGCCTCCAAGTCGGCGGATAACCCTTATTACAAGAGCCGCTACGCTGATCTGGCTGCCGTGCGCGCTGTGATTCGCGAGCCGCTTGCCACCAACGACCTTGCTATCATTCAGGCACCGCGCGTTGTGTCTGGTGGCGCTGAAGTGGAAACTATGCTCGTTCACAAGAGCGGCGAGTTTATGTCGGAAACTCTGTTTATGCCTGCGGGCAAGTCTGACCCACACGGCTATGCAAGCGCGATTACCTATGCGCGCCGCATCGGCATCATGTCTTTGCTCGCTCTCGCTGCATATGACGATGATGGCAACACCGCCGTGGACAGCGTGAAGAATGCGCCCGAGAAGAAGAAGCCTTCCGCTGACGTGATGGTCGCTGCCAATAAGGCCGCCAAGGAAGGCACCGCCGCTCTCACCGCATGGTGGCAGTCCTTGTCCAAGGAAGATCGCGCCCTCATCGACACCGACACCATCAAGGCTCTGAAGGCTGCCGCCAAGGAAGCGGAGAAGCCCAGTGAGTAAGATGGGCGAGATTGCCTACGAGGCCGAGCTTGTTAGCACGGCTCTCCGGGCCTCCCAGCGCATCGCGGACCTCGAGTCCGCTTTGCGTCGGATCATCAACGAGGTGATCCCTGACAGCGTGCGAGAGATGAACCAGATCGTGCGCGATGCTGAAGATATTCTGGAAAAGGAATGGTGACATGGAACAGCGCACCGACGAGTGGTATCTCGCGCGCTTGGGCAAAGTGACAGCCTCGCGTATCTCAGATGTGATGGCAAAGACTAAAGCCGGCTATGGCGCATCCCGCGCAAATTACATGGCCGAACTAATCGTGGAGCGTCTGACAGGCAAGCCGGGGGACTCCTATCAGAACGCCGCCATGATGTGGGGGACGAACACCGAGCCACTAGCCCGCGCCGCGTATGAGGCGCACAGGGGGGTGCTGGTGGAAGAGGTAGGGTTCGTCCCCCACCCCACTATCTCAATGGCTGGCGCGTCTCCTGACGGCCTCGTCGGCGATGATGGGCTTGTGGAGATTAAATGTCCAAACACTGCCACGCACATCGAGACGTTGATGACGGGGAACGTGCCGCTCAAATACATCTTGCAAATGCACTGGCAGATGATCTGCACCAAACGAGAATGGTGCGATTTTGTGTCGTTTGATCCCCGTATGCCAGAGAACATGCAGCTATTCGTGGCTCGTTATATGTTTTCAAACGACACAGCCTCGGACATGACTAAAGAAGTTACCGCGTTTCTTGCGGAGCTAGACGATAAGGTTTCCAAACTGAAGGAGCAGTATGGCGATGGCGTATGAACAGCGCGACAACAGCGGTTCTATGTTCAAGAACAACCGCAAAGAAAACGACAGGCAGGCAGACATGACCGGGTCCATCATGGTCGATGGTGCGGAATATTGGCTGAACGCATGGCGCAAGGTCGATAAGAATGGGAACCCTTGGTACTCGTTCTCCGTGAAGAAGAAGGAACAGCGCCAGTCCGCGCCGGCCAGCCGGCCCGCTCGCGATGACGACGAGATTCCTTTCTAGTCATGGATAACGGCCCTCCCCTTTCCGAACAGTTTCGGATCATCGCGAAGCGCTGGGTCGATCAGGACGCAGCGGCCTCGCTCTTGGAAGAAAGCAAGTCCGCCGTGCTAGCCCAACGCATGGCGGCCTTGGGGGAAATGCCAGTCAGCAAGGCTGAGATGCAAATCAAGGCGTCTGACGAATGGCATGAGTATATCGAAAAGATGGTGGAAGAACGAAAGAAGGCTTCTCTCCTGAAGGTGCAACTTGAGTTTATCAGGATGCGATTCAGCGAGTGGCAGTCTCACGAAGCCACCAGACGCGCAGAGATGAAACTTTGATCACCGTTGTCCTGACCCAAGAAGAGATCGCAATGTGCCACGCGCTTGGCAACTTGCGGACATTCACTGATAGGGTCGTCGGCGTTCAAGATCGACAGGTTGGCAAGAATGAACCGAACGAGATTGATGAAGATGGCGTGCTAGCAGAGTTCGCATTTTGCAAGCACTGGAACATCTTCTTCAATCCAGTTCCTCATCCTCGCAAATGGTCATACGACTGCATGCTGAAAGGACGCCGCATAGACATCAAATCTACGCGGTACAAGGACTGTCACCTGTTTGGGCCTAAAAGAAGAAACGAAGAGATCGACATCTATGTGCTTGCAATCATCGATGGGTCGTCGGTGCATTTCCCCGGATATGCATTTGCTGACGATCTTTACAATGACGCCCGCATAAAGACAGTCGGCGGGAGGACATCACATGCAATACACGTATCAGAGCTAACCAAATGGAAGGCAAAGCAATGAAAGATAAAATCAATCCAAACCCAGTGGACCTTGAAGATCATGTTGAAGAAATGTTCGATGCTTCCGATAAAATTAAGGAAGAAATAGCTGATCTTGTGGACATGCTTATAGGTGCTATGCAATACAAAAGCCCTCTCTATACGCTCTCCGTGCTTACTAATGCTGCGGTAAAAATTGTAGCTGATAATGCACCAGACGAAGACTATGCTACTGCAACTTTAGAGGGGACGCTGGAAGCAATGAAAAAAAGTTTGCAAATTATGATTGAGGAGAACCTGTGCCGCTTTCAGCAGGATGGGGGAAGATATGAGCAGTAAAGAGATAAAAACCGAAATGTCTGATTTGCTTGAAAAGCTAGAAACAGCATCAGAGGTTTTTAGAATCTCGGATGAGATAACGGCGAGCTTTAACGGGAAAGATTCCGCCACTGTTCTGAGCATAAACTCGCTCGTCTCGGCCAAAGTAATCTTTGGCGTTTCGAGCAGTAGGGAGAAGGCTATCGCGATCTTAGGAACGCACTTCTCTAAAGTTTATGACATGATCGGCATGTTCTACGACGAACAAGAAGAAGAAGCAGAAGAAGCTACTAAACAATGAAACGTGTTCGCATCACAGCTAAAATGCGGGCCGACATCTTCATGCGGCACGGGGGCGTCTGTCACCTGTGTCGCATGAAGGTAATACCCGGCGAAGATTGGGATGTTAGCCATGAAATCCCTCTTGAATGCGGTGGTGCTGACGATGCTAGTAATTGGCTGGTTGCTCACCGCCGCTGTCATCGGACGCATACTGCAACTGTGGATGCTCCGCTGATCGCAAAAGTAAAGCGCATCCATCAAAGACATATAGGCGCGAAGAAATCACGTAATCCATTGCCCGGTGGGCGTAATTCGAAATGGAAAAAGAAAATGGATGGGACCGTAGTTAGGAGAGAAGAATGAAATTTTTCATAACAATGAACATGCCCTCCTCGCAGGGGTCACTTGTTCACCAGATCACTGGAGAGCATCCGGCCAACAGCATTGAGGAGTTCTGCAAAATATTGAATGACAACGCATTCGTCGTGGTCACTCAATACTACAAGGATGCAAACACGGTGGATGGAGACATCAACTGGATATGCATGGGGAACATCATCATCAACACTGAACACATCGGCAAAGTTCACGAACAAAACGAAAGGAAAGGTTATGGTAGACCATACGGAAATCCTCGCGGCAGCCGCGAAAACTTTGAGGGACAGGGGCTTCCAGTACGGGGCCGTAGAGGCATGTTTTGACCGCGCAGCGCGGCTCGCATCGATCCGTCTCGACAAGCCCGTTAATATGTTCGAGGTTGCGGTCATCATGTCTTGCGTCAAGCAGGCGCGTCAGATCGCGAACCCGACCCTTGCTGATAGTTGGGTCGATGGCATAAACTATGACGCTATTGCAGCGCAGTTTGCGCCCACCTTCTTTAGCAACGGCGAACTGGAGAATGACATTGCCGCCATAGCAAAGCGGCTTGCTCCGAAACGGGAGAACCCCAATGCAGAAACTTACAGCAGCAATAACGGCGGGGGCGTTGACCCTAACAAGCCTGATGCACCCGCTGGCGGCTGATGAATCAGCAGCGGATTTCTTCCGCAAAGATCGCGATTACTGGAGTCGGGGGCTACGTGCCCCCGATACCCCAAATTGGGCGGGGAACCTCTATTTTACACCGACAGACCCAAACAAGGCCAAAGTCGCCCAGATGGTCGCCGCAGAAGCTAAGGCTAGGCTTGGCTCTGAGCATGTAGAAACCGCCCTGCGCCTGACAAAGCTGGAGAGCGGCTACAGGTGCCACGTTCTAGGCCCTAAAACGCGCCACGGGCGGGCTGTAGGCCCGCTACAGGTGCTACCCTCCAGCGCCCGCGCGCTGGGCGTGGAAGACCTCCACAGGGACTGCAAGGCCCAGATCACCGCTGGCATCCTTCACATGGAGCGGTGCCTGTCCGTAGGGGCTAAGACCTACAAACAGATGGCGGCCTGTCACGTCGCCGGCTGGCAGCGCTGGAATAAGAAGCTTAACCGCAGGGCAGAGCGGTATAAGCAGCAATACATCCGCATGGCTCAAGCCTCCAAGGTGCCATCATGGGCTGGGACTCTTTCGGCGTGGTAGAGGCTCTCATCTTCTTTGCAGTCGTATCTGCGTTCTTTGCCACAGTCGCGTTTAGCGCATGGTGCGTGCTGTTGATCATCGCCGCCTATGATCTGATCAGAGAAAAAATGGGAAAATAAAATGAGCGTCCAAGATAAGATTCTGAAGCTATGGATGGATGGGAAGCAGGGCAGCGAGATCGCCGCCAAATTGAAACTGACACGCAATTCCGTCATGGGCCATCTTTATCGCATGCGGAAGAAGGGCCTGATTGAATACAAAGACCCGGTGGTGATTGAGAAGATCAATAGGGGGCAAACGCCTACACGAGTGCCCCGAGCGAAGAAGGCATATCGTAGCCCATATGAGCAGCCGAAAATATTATTCCCGCCAACGCCTAAAATTGGCGGGATCACTCTTATGGAGTTAACGAGCAACTCATGTCGTTATGTGATCAACGATGGGTTGCCGGCGCAGTTTAGATTTTGCGGCGCACCTAAGAAAACAAAGTCATATTGCGAAGAACATCACAAACTTTGTTATTACACGCCAGCTAAGTCAGATCGCAAAAAGTTCGTGCGAAAGAAAGTAACCTTGGCCGATATTCCGGTCTTTACCGGGGACTATAGAGCCTGATAGCCTGATTGAGTCACACAGGTGACTATCATCAACCGGCTAACGGTCGGCCCTTGGTTTTCACAGTGAGACTGTCACAAGTGACTTGCCCCGGCTCGGAAGAACCGGGGCATTTTCATTACTTCGCTTCAAGAGCTTTAACGCGCGCCGTCAAATCCTGAACGGCGTTGATCAGTGCGTAAACAAGCTGAGACGTGTCAAGATTCAGAAGCTGCGTTCCTTCATAATTGTATGTGCCAACCATTGACGAGAACGGCGTATTCTCCACTTCTTGAGCAATTAAGCCAGTGTAAACAACACCGTTGTTTGGAGTGCCGTAAAGGCCGTTATACTGATAAGTAACCGGCCTCAGAGTAAGCAGGGCTTCTGCTGACAGCGTGTAGTCTTGAACATTCTTCTTAACTCTAATGTCAGAAGAGGCCAGCCAACTTCCGCCGCCCGGTTTTGCAGCGTTAGCGACCTGAACCTCAAACAAGGAGGTACTTACGTAAAAAGCGGCAGCACCGCCAACGTTCGCAGAAATCGTAGCCCCAGAAGATGTGCTGTAGATAGAAGTGCCTGTCGTAAAGTTAAAAAACGCATCAGAACCAGTGCTTTGCCAGCTCGCATTTCCAGAAGAGAAGGCGTATCCAACTGAAGAGCCGGTTCCTGTGCTAAGTAGGATTTTACCGCCACTTATATTAATGTTGTTGGCATCTTGCGTAGCAATCGAGCCGAGGCCCAAGCTCGAACGTGCATTGTTGTCGCTAGAAATGCCAAAAGTGAGACCTACAGCTCCCGTAGATGGGCTTGCCGAAAGGCTAAAGCCGGAGGCAGAGCTAGAAGCGGAGACGGACGATACCGCACTTCCGGAGCCGCTGCTGGCCGAGGTAACGCGACCCGTGGCGTCAACGGTAACGGTCGCATTCGTGTAGGTACCGGCAGAAACGCCAGAGTTCGAAACGGCAATAGAACCGCCGGAAAGCGACAACCCCGTGCCTGCGCTAATCTCTTCAATAGCACCCGTGCCGGCAGTCGTGCGGCCAAGCAAGCGCCCAGTAGCGACGGTGAGGCCCGACCCAGTAACCGCGCCAGAGCCAGCCGCGCTAAGGTTAGAGCGGGCCGTGGCAGCATCAGTTGCCCCAGTGCCGCCAGCAGCGACCGGGAGTGTGCCAGCCGTGATCGCAGACGCGGAGGTGGAGTAAAGTGCCCTGTTGGCGGCGGTCATCGTAGACAGGCCTGTTCCGCCATTGGCGACGTTCAAAACGCCATCCAAGGTAACAGCTCCCGCCGTATTCGTATTTGGTGTAAATCCAGTTGTTCCAGCGCTAAACGTGGTCACACCACCAGCGGAACCCGTGGCCGCAATGGTGATCGCGCCGTTGCCATTTGTTACGGTGATGTTGGAGCCAGCCGTCAGGGTTGCTGGGGTCAGGCCGCCGGCATTATTGCCAATCAGAAGCTGTCCTGCCGTGTACGTCGTGGTGCCAGTGCCACCGTTAGCCACGCTAACAGGCGCAGTCAGATTGATGACCGATCCACTGGTGATGTTGATTCCATTGCCGCCAGTGACGGGGGAATTGTCTGCGAGATAGACGCTAGCAGTAGCTTGATCGACCCAAACGAACGTATTGGCGTCTTGAACCGCAAGGACATCATCGCCGGGAGAGCCGCCAGCGTTTCGCAAGACAACCGTGTACGCGCCCGTGGTGGCATTATCCACGATGAAGAAGCCAGAGATCGTGGCAGGGAAATAGACAATGACGTTGCCAGAAAGGGCACCAGTAAACTTGATGTGAACGTTCTGACATTGAGTAGTAGTCAGGGTCACATTGACGTTGGTCAGCGCGATAGAAACCGTGCCGCCAAAGGCGTTGTCGATAATGTCCCAGTCGTCATTGATGGGGACGGTCCAGCCGGTCGGGTCAGACGAATAGTCCTGATACGCGGGCTTTTCGATCTGCTTGTTGGTCGTAAAGCTCGATGTCATCTCTGGACCCTCAGATATGCTTGTTGGCGATCTCCAAAGCCTTGGCTATGGATTCATCGTCAGATTGTAGCAAAGGCTCTGTAGATTTGTTGATTTCTTTCTTGGCCCGATCCGCTGCCGCCACAAGGCGCGCGCCAATCGATGAAGATGAAACCTTTCCACCGGATGCACGCTGCTCGCGAGGCTGGTCCAGCGACCGCTCGTAAGACATAGCACCGACAAGGCCTGCAATCTTCTCTTGAAGACGAGCGACCACCTCGGGAGACGGCTTTTGCATCAGGAGCATCATTACTTCTGGATCGCGCGCGGCAATTTGAAGTTGCTGGATGCTTATGTTGCGCGTATCGCCGAGCATAAACTGACCAATTCGCTCTGCAATCGGTCCTGTAACTCGGCCCGTTCCCAACGCACCTACGGCAGCGCCAAGAAAATCAGTTGCGCCGGGATACCCAGCCATCGCAGATGCTACACGAGCAGCCAATTCAGCGGCGACAACATCTGAAATGCGCCCAATGCTTCGCCCATAGACAATGTCCATGATGCGGCCATTCTGAAGGCGAGCCAATGTTTCGCTTGGATTGGTGGTATACGACGGCAACCGCTCCATAGCCTGCGCGGATCGGCCAATGGCGTCGATGAATTTCTTCTCTTGGGGCGTCCCAAGAGTAGCTTTCAATTCAGTTCCATTTGCACGCAGGAAATTTGCAAGCCGATCTGGATTGCCGCTGTTAATCGCAGCCTCAAAGTTCGTATTAAGCTGACGCAGAGCAGCAGCCTGCTCAGATTCGCCAGCCTTACGAGCAAGATCAGTAAGCCTATCGCGCAGACCCGGAACTTCTTGGGCAAACGCAGCGTTTTTAGGGTCAGCGAGGAACCTATTAACGTCTGCTTGAGACAGTTTAACTTTGCTGCCGTTCTGCGTTAGTTGCCCAACCATCCAGTTACTAATGTCGGAGTCCAAAGCGGCCCCAAACGTATTGCGAACTTGCTTCAGATTTTCGACAGCATTCCTGCCGCTATACATGGCTCCAAAGACAGCGTCAGAGCCAATCTTCGGGATGCCACCCGCGCTTTCTTCAACAAGTTTCGCCATAAATTCGGGGCGAAACGTGTCGTAATAATCTTTCGTAGCCGCGACAGCCTGCTGCCACGCGCCACGCGACTGACCAGTCCGATCACCAAATCGAATGTTAGATGGGTCATTGATCACATCTGCAATCTTAGACCCGAGCTTTTGATGGATCATGCCAAGGGAGCCTTTGCCCTGACCAAACGCTCCACGCGCTTCGTCAAGAACAAGGGATCGAATAGCCTGAAGCTCCAGAAGCGGAACTGTCTTAGCGCCGCCTTCAGTCATCAAAGCATTTATTCTTTGCAGAACTTCAGGAGACAGACGGCTGCGATCAGTCGGCGTCAAAGACTGAAGATAATCATCTAGCTGTGTCGCCGCTTTGTTGCGATAAACAGCAGCCTGAGAGATGAGCGGATTTTGCCACGCAAGTTTGGCCGCTTCATCCTTTTGTTTTTCCAGCGCATCAATAGCAGCACGCGCAGCCCGAGAAGCCTCACCCTGCGGATTAACTCCTTGGAGGCCGATAGCCTGCGCCATATCAGGTTGGCGGATGCCAGCACCAACCATACCCGGCGCGCGAGCCGCTTCAGTGCCAAGAGCCTGCCGCGACCGCTCAATCTGTTGCTGAAGCGCAATAGCTTCCGTAGATGCCGGGTCTAGCTGGGCAAGTTGCCGCTCAAGGTTGGCGAGCTGGCCGCTGCGTGCAGCCTGTGCCGATGTTAGATCAACGCCTTGCAGGTATCGTTCTGGATCGGCTTGTGCTGCGGCTCTTTCGGCTCGCAGAGCCGCCTGAACGGCCTGCGGATCATCTACGCTTTCGCGCAGAACTTGACCCGCCACACGCTCCGCACGCTCCTGAACAGCAGCAGGGCGGGTAAGGGCATATCGACCCTGAGCAACGCCGCCAGCAAGGCCGCCAGCTAAAGTGCCGGCCAACTGGGCAGGAAGCTCCAGCGACGAGCCACGGAACAGTTCTTTAGCCGACGCACCGGTCAAGCCGCCGCCTGCACCAATGGCAAGCTTTGAGGCCATGCCGCCGGGGCCGACAGCCGCGCCGCCGACCATTTCCATCGTGTCTTTAGCGATCCGTCCCGGTGAAGTTGTCGGCTCGTACTGAGTAACACCCTTGATTTGCGGAGCTACAGTTTCCGCAGCCTTAATTGTCTGTGCTGAAGTTGGCGCAAAAGAAATGGCGCTGGGAACGAGCTTGCGCGATTCAGCCTCTTTAGCGGCCTCCATCATGCGCTGTTCAATCTCCTCCTGCGGTTTGCCCGTCAGGTAGGAGCCTGCATATGAGCCGGCTTTTCTAACGCCAACATCGACCAGATCGCGAAGATCGCCAACGATGCCGGGAATGCCGAGAACGCCGCGAGACGCGCCCGCAGCCGCTCCCATGCCAAGGTCTCCCATCGGGCCATAAACTGTCGGCTTGCCCTCTTCAGAAGGAAGGGCAAAGTCAGGACCAGAATATTTTTCTTTCGGAGCCGTTTTAGGTTCAGTCTCGCTTGGGAGGAAAAACTCGTTGCTCACGATTACCTCCCAAGAATCTTGTCGGTGATGCCCTTGCCGTATTTCCCGTCAATTTTACTACGAGCGTTAGACAAAATTTCCGGGTTATCGCGAACAGCGTTCACCAGAGCTTCTCTGTCTCTCGGATCAACGGTCGAGAGAATTGCCCTATCAGCATACATCTGCGGCGGGTTCATCTGACGGAACATTTCTTCCGCACCGCTCAGATGACCAAAGCGCGAGTAGTAGTTGTTATAAAACTGCGCTTTGTCCTGCTCATATTTTGCCGCTTCGCGAAGACCGGCAGAAATACGCATGTAACCCATCGGCGTGTTTTCGATGCCGGGGTTAGCCTGCACAGACTGCTGCACAATGAAGCCCGGCTCACGCGAGCCAATAGACCGAGCAAGAGCAGAGCCAAGACGGAAAGTGTTCTTGGAAATACTTTCCAGAGCAGCAACATCGTCAGGATTGAACGCAGGCTTACCGCCCATTCCTTGGATGAAGGTGTTTGCGCGGGTCGCAAAATCCTTGCGTTCTTTTGCATAAGCACCGGGCACCAAGAACCCTTCCTTCGGAAGGCTTGAAAACTGCTTATCCATCTCATCGAGGGCGTAAATCTGATCATACGCAGCCTCAGCCTTGCGAGCCTGTTCTTCAACAATTGGCTTCGCAATAGCTGCCTGCTGCTCCTTCATCTTGGGGTCCATCTCGATGTTCAGATGCTCCGGCGGTTCATAATCGTCGGGCAACGTAACAGTTGGATTCCAAGTATTGACGTTGAGCTTCTGACCAGCCGGCGCAGCCGCAGGCTTGGGCGCTTCTTGGCGGCCCTCAGACGGCTTTGGAGCCTCTGCCTTGCCGCCAGTGGGAAGCTCAGAGCCGGGCTTAACAGGAACCTTCTCAACCTTGCCTTCAAATCCGGGCAGCGGCTTAAGGTCTTTGTCCGTGATTTGAACCGGGGGCTTCGTCGGGTTGGACTTGTCAAGAATGTACCAGCCGCGACCACGCACCCACTGACGCTCATAGAGGCCAGATTCAAGGACGCGGGTTTCCATCCCAACCTTGCCAGTCTGCTGAACTTGAGTGCCAACTTCCTCGCGCTTCTTCTCAACGTCAGAAAGCTTCTCTTCAAGGTCTTGGAAGGATTTAGCTCCCGCCAACACACCAGCCGAAAGAGCAGTGCCAAAATTACGGGTCGGGGTAGTTCCCATCGTGCCCAACGCAGTCAGGGCAGGAATGATGAACTGACGGCTGGTAAGGAAATCACCCCAAGTTTGCTCTTGACCTCGCGGGTCTTTAGGAGCCGAAAAACCTTCCTTTGGTTTAAGGCCGCCCGCAGGCTTGATTATCTCAGTCCCAGCGGCAACGCGATCCTGACCTGCCGGCACAAGGCCACCCGGCCTTTGAACCGAATAATTGCCTTCAGGATCAATCATCCCAGCTTCTTCAGCCCGACGACGCGCGTTCACGCCCTCGTTATGAACTCTCAGACCATAGACGGCTTGAGCAATTGCAGATCGATCACCAGACTGGACGGCCTGTGCAACAGATTTGGGAAGGCGTCCATAGTTGTAGGTGACAGACGTAAGTGCAGCCTGAGTATTGGGGTCTAGACTGCTCCACGCCTCATCGCCAACGGACTTGCGAATGGAACCTTGGAACTCGCCAACACGACGTATCAAATCGCGTTTAGCGTCTTCCATCGTAACTCTGGTACCCTCTCCGACACGCTGCACTTCGCCGGTAGGAAGAGTTACGGTATCAGAGCCGAATCCAGTCCGCAGAGCATTGACATCTCGATACGGCCTTTCACGGAACCCTTCAAACTTTGCAATGGTTCGCAACGTCGGGTCTTCTAGACCCCCCTCAACCTCGCCTTCAGTGGCATAGCCAGAACGCTGCGGGACAAGGCCGCCAGAATACCGCTCTTCACGCGCGGCATCTTCTGTCGCAAGCTTGTAATCAACCGTCTTGTACTTGCCAGAGCGGCTAACCGCTTCAGGATGCTCTTTCTCAACCTCTTGCGCCATCAAGCCAACTTGAGTGCGCGGGTCGCCCTTGTAGTTAAACCGATAAATGGTCTGACCATCATTGGTTTTGCCAATTGGCTGAACGTTTTCTTTGGCGTTGCGGTCAGAGACAAACGGCAGCAGGGCAAGAAGGGCACCGATCCCCTCACCGGCGGCAGCGCCAAGCGATCCAAGCGTGCCAAGGCCCGCAGCCGCTTCACCAGCCGCAGCAGCACCAGCACCAAGACCAGCAGCCTCTGCCGCGCCAGCGCCGAGACCAGCGGCAGCGGCCTCAGTCGCCGCAGTCCCCATGCCCGTGGCAGCGGCAGCATCGCCACCGGGGCCAAGAAGGGTGCTGAGTTTGTCGAGGCCTTTCGAACCAAGCTTCCCAAGCTTATCCGCTGCGCCCAGCCCCTGCGCTAGCTGAGTAAGACCGCTAGGCTGCGCGGCAGATTTGGCGGCAGCACGAAGCTCTGCATCATTGGTTGGCAGCTTGCGGATTTGCGGCTCTTCAAGAGCCGAATCGGGGATATAGCCCTGATTGCCGGATACCGAGCCATAGGGCAGACCGCCGCCAAGGCTCTTATGTGGCACTAGACCGCCGTGCTGATAGTCATAACCGGGGATTGAATACTTTTGATCATCCTCAAGCGGACGAACGTATTCAGCCGGTTTGGCACCCTTCGCTGGCATATCAGCCGCCGGGGGCGCGCCCGGAGACGGAGTAGGAGACGTGTTTTCTCCCGGCCCTTTTACTTTCTCTGATATAGCAGAAAGTGCCCGACGAGGAAGGCCCTTTTCAGAGGACAGTCTGTCAGCCATTTCGCCAAGCTGCGCCCACTGCTGTGCAGTTTGATAAGGCGAGATAGGCTTTTCCGGCCTGAAGTCAGACTTCAAAATAGACCGAGGAACAGGCAGGAATTTCGCAGGAATGTAGGTCTGCGCGCCCGGAGGCATCTGACCCATCATGTTCTGCATGTAAGGCGCGTAAGGGTTGGCTTGGCTCGCCTGAATGTCGCTCATCGTGTACGAGTCAACAATGCTTCCCTTAGCGTATGCCGCCCGACCACCGCGATTGAACTGCGAAGGCGCAGAGGTCGGAGCCGAGGCCGGCTGCGACTGCTGAGACTGCGAAGAAGCCTGCGGCTGGTTCTGGTTCTGCGACTGCTGCGCGGGCATAAGACCGCCGCCGTAGCCGCCATACCCACCGAGATTCCCGTAGCCCCCAAGTGGCTGATAGCCACCGTAGCCACCCATCGGGCTAAAGCCACCATAGCCCCCAAGGCCGCCAAACATTCCATAAGGATTGGCATAGGCAAAGGAAGCCATCGCGGGGGAGCCATAACCACCATACCCGCCAAAGCCACCAAACCCACCGTAGCCGCCGAAACCACCAAAGCCACCGATCCCGCCGGTGCCCATAGCAAACGGAGAAAAGGAGCCGGGGGCTTCATAAAACGGCGCATACCCGCGCGCGCCGCCAGACATGTACTCAGGCGATTGGCGCATGGCAGCCGCAATGGCCGCAGGGCTGGCACCGCTCGCATAAGCATTACGCCAATAGCTCATTCCAGAGGGATCAGCATTGCGTCCAAGATTCTGCTGATACAGGTTGTTGATGACAGCCTGCGGTGAGAACGAAGACGCGCCAGAGCCGAGAGATGCAGAGTAGGAACCGTACCTATTGCGGACGGGCATGCCAGTTTGGACAAACGCACCCGGATCATACGTCAGCGGCTTTTGAACCGGAGGAATTGCGGGCGCGCCAGCAGCCTTGCCATCGGCAGCAGCCGTAGTTTTCGCGGCATCCGTCGTTTTTGCTGCGGTAGTTGTCGTAGAAGCATTGGTTGTTTTAGCTGCATCAGCGGCTTGCGTAGTTGCAGTATTGTTAGACAGCGCGCCCGTGCCCATCGATATTCCGGGTGTTACGCCCTGTTTGATGTCGTAGTTTTTGCCTTCTTCAGAGCCGGCAATTCCCTTTTGAACATCATCAAAGGATGTTCCTTGGGCGAGCAAATTTTCCCAATAATCGGTTTCAGATTCATTCTTCGGTGCGCGACCAAGTTCCCGTTGGTAGAAGTCCGCGACAGCCTTTTCACGAAGGCCCGGCGCAACAATGTTCTGGAAGTCCTCGTTAGACATGGAGGCTTCACGATCAGGATGCGTCCAGTCGTTGTACTCTTCGCGATACTGCCAGCCGGTGTTGTCGGGAATGCCTCCAGCCGCGTATCCCGCACGCGGGACAAGGCCGCCGTATTCATAATCGCCCGGCTCGTTCACTGCGCCGCCCATACGTGACGGGATCAGGCCACCAGTGTAGCGCGCCATGCGCTTGGCAGAATCTTCAGTAGCCTTCTCGTAATCGACCGTCTTGTAGCCGCCCGACAGACCGACGGCTTCAGGATGCTTCTTCTCAACCTCATCAGCCATGAGGCCGATCTGAGTACGGTCGTCGCCCTTGTACTTAAAGCGATAGATCGGAATGCCATCCTTGGTCGTGCCGATCTTCTCGGCGTCTTCCTTCAGCCGGCGATCCGAGAAGAACCCACTACCGCTGCTCTGCGTGGTCGTGGTGCTGCCAGACAGCGCACCCGTGCCCATCGCAAGGTTCCCGAGGAACTGCGTCTGCTGATAGGGGAATCCCTGCTGCTGCATGAACTGGTTGTACATGGCCGTCTTGGCGGCCTGTTCCGTCTGCTGCTGCTGCTGACCGGCGGCCATCTGAGCCTGCGCGCCGGCAAGAGCCTGCTGCTCTGCCTGAGAGCCAAGACCGGCATACGCCTGACCACCGCCAAGGCCCATCTGATACAGGTTCTGAGCCGCCTGCTGCTGCAATGCAGCCTGCTGCTGGGCAAGCCCATACAGGTTCTGCCCAAAGCCGCCATAGGCCTGTGCCGCCCCAAGGCCTTGAGCATACTGCTGCTGACCAAGAGCAGCCATCTGCTGGGCCGCCTGAGCCTGCGCGGCACGATTGGCCTGCGCTGCGGCCAAAGCCTGCGCCTGCTGCTGCTGGGCGGTCGAGAGGGCCTGCCCATAGCCCTGCTGATAGATGTTGGACAGGGTCTGGCCGGTCGCCATTTCCTGCTGACGCATAAGATTGGCGCGGGCAATCGCAGCGCGGTCGCCGCCAAAAGCGCCAGAGCGGATCGCATTACCGATCTCCCGCTGACGTTCTTCTTCCTGCTGCTGCCGCAGGTTACGCATCGTAGACTGAGCTACAGCTTCAGTGTAAGGAGACTGATACTGCGCGATCTCGGCTTGCGTCAGCGGGCCGGCATTAACCGGACCAGCGCCGGCATAAAGCATAGGCATAGCTGCGCCAGCATACTGCTGACCCATGCCATATGCCTGCCCAATCATAGGGATAGCGCCACGGTACAAGCCCGTGGCGGCCCCGAGACCGGCTTCTCCGGTGCCAAGAGAGCCATAAACAAGGGGATTAGCCTGACCCATGCCGCTAGCAATGGCTTGCTGGCCGGCATAGAGCGAAGGCTGGGCCATACCAACAGAGGCGTTGATGTTCTCAATCGCAGCCTGCTGGGTAGGGGTCATCTCAGCGACAAAGGCGCTGGGATCGGCAGAGTAGGGAACGAAAGGCTGCGAGGCGGCTTGTTTGCCGCGCGCAAAGACCTCTCTATAGTTCTCTAAAACCTCGGGCGGGATTTGAACCGTTTGTGTGGAAGTTGTTCCGCCACCGCACATTCTAATTCCCTCTCGGCGTTAATTGGGGAGCATTGTAAAGAAACACCGCGCCTTTGGGTTTTCCAAAATGACGCTGGTACATCTTTATTTTTGCCTCCGTCCTAACCGTAGACATCACACCTATAAGCAGCGGCAGCCCAAGGTCTTCAGCGGTTTTCTTCGAGAACTCACAAAGCCGTCTCGCCCGGCCCCCCTTAACGCTCCTGTACTGGGGAGGGATAAAAATAACCCTTTCCTCCAGAACGTCTTGATCTGAATACCACATTTTCCCGACGCGCAGAAGAACCCCGCCCTCGGCTTTGCCACCGGGTTTGGAAATAATTCCAATTAACCCCCGGTCTTGGTTCAAAGCCGGCCACACATCCTGCAAAAGACGTTCTGGATCAGGCTCCATAAGCCCTATTTCCCGAACCGCCTCGACCGCAGCTTCCATCACGTCATCCAAGTCCGCCGGCGTCCCAATCCGAATGATTAGGCCAGCATCTTCATCTTCTGACATTTTTCCCCCTAACTGTCAGATTAGTCCTTCTTCGGGCCGGGAAGATTTTTCAATGTCTTCACGGTTTTGGCGCGCATTTGCACGACAAAATCATCCAATCCTTTATGCCCCGCATCTATATCGCCGCCCCCAATCCAGCGAATATCGCGAGGGTGGATCACATATTCGCCGCCAGCAGCGATAATCGGCACCGGCGACCCTTCAGCTTCACCTTCATCCATCGGCGCGCCGCCGGGCTGGCTGAAGATTTTCTTAGCGATTCGGAACCCTGCCTCAGTGTTCCCTTCGCCCATAGCCGAGATTATGTCGGCAGGAATAACGTAAGAGCCTGATACCACATGCATAGGCAGATGGTCGGTCCTACCAGCGACCGGGCTGCGAATCGGTCCACTGTGCGTCTTTTCGGTCGTCACTTTTGGCGGCGGCGGTTTAATCTTTCCACCTTCCGCCCTTTTGCGCCGAGCCACATCAAGAGCAATGGCGACCGCCTGCTTCTGAGGACGACCCGTTCCCATAAGCTCGCTGATGTTAGCGCTGATGGTTTTCTGCGATGAGCCTTTTTTGAGCGGCATGGCTTACCCCAGCGAATAAGTGACGTTGATGGATTGACCCGTGCCCGGCACAACCACAAGACCATTTGTGAAGACAAGGCCGGCTGGTGAGATGCCGACCGTAGTTCCAACAACGCAAAGAGCCTGAGATGCAGAGTAGCCGCTGGTGGCGTTGTAATTGTAGATTGTTCCAGCCGCGCTGCCTGCAACGATAACATTCCACGACACCAAATATCCGCGCCCTGTTGCAATAACAGTCGGAGCTGTAATGGTCGCAGATGTATACGATCCCTGACCTCGAAGGAGAGCGTTAGTGTAGCCGTTGATGGCGACGACACCGTTCTTCTGAGTTGTCAGGATGTCGTCGAGAGACGCCATTAGAACTTCCCGTCAGGCTGGTAGCGGTATCGGATATTACCAATACGCCAGAATGTTCCAGAATCAGTGCTTTCAAGTTTGATCGATGTCAGCCTGCCCCTAAAGCGCGGCGTGATGTAGGTCGTTGCCTGCGTCATGGTATACGGGCCGTAGGCAGTCGGCGTCTGACCGGGATAGTCGGCAACATAAAACGTAAGGTTTACGTTGGCGTTTTGCGTGCCGCCAAAATAACCCCATTTCATGTCAGGCCAAACCTGATCGACAAACATCTTCAGATCGGCTTCATTCATTACGAAATAGCCGCTCTGGAAGCTCGAATACATAGCCGAGCCATCAGCATCAGGCGAAGTTTCGTGCTGGTAAATGTACTCGTTAGCGCCCGCGCCAATCGGAGGCCCAAGAACGCTCTCGTTAATCCATGCCGTGCGTGCGACATAGGGATTGTTGTTCGTGTCCTGACCATAGTCCCACTGGTCAAGTAGCACGTTGTATTTGATGTAGTGGCTGATCTCGCCGCCGTTGCTGTTGGTTGGGAACTCCCAACGCAGCTCTCCAAATCGAGAATTTGCGCCAAAGCGAATCTTATCAAGCGCGACCTGAGAGGTGTCGAGGTCTTGGAACACCACGTCCCAAATCGGACAGCGAATAGGTTCAACGCCATTCCCGGAAAGTTTGAAGAACTGGCTCTGCCCCATCCAGTAAACGACACCGTTCATTGAGCCGGCAGCCTTGCGACCAATCAGGCCGCAGCCGTTACCAAGTTCGTTGAACTGATAGACGTAGGGCGTGCCAACATACTGCATCGCCCACACGCCAAGATCAGTCCAGATCAGGCCCTGCTGCGGACCTTGAATGCCCTGAACGATTTTAGAGCCTTTCGGGATGCGGTAGGAGCCGGCCTGATTGGTCGGCGTGGCATACCAGACATCGTAGTTGTCTACGTCACACCAGCGGATCAAAAGCGGGTCGATGATCCCGGTAAATGTTGACCCATAAGCAATAATCTGTCTCTGCGGCATAGCGACAAACATGCCGTTGTTTGCCGGTGGCGCATTTGAGATGATTGATGCAACAGGATCATTAACAGACGGCGACCATTGGAAGATGCCGCCGCCATAGGGATTGGCGATAAATATCTCGCCCCAGTTGTCGAGCGACCAGTCAACAGCCGTGATTGGCGTTCCAGAGCCAGCCGGGCTAGGGGCAGGACCAGCGCCATAACCGCCTTCTCCATACCCGCCGGTGCCATAGCCAGAGTTGGGAGGCAACGGGCCGACGTTGTTAAAGTATTCAAACTTTACGTCGCCGCCGTTCATAAACGCATTAGCAGTCGATGTCGCAGAGTTTGCCGCTCTAATCACAAAGACGCTGGAGCTTGTGACGCTGATAACAGTGTAATTGCCAAATAGGGTCACACCGCCAACCGGAGTGGAAACCAGAACAGGGAACGTATCCCCTTCGAGATAACCGTGGTTAGCAAGCGTGACATCCACAAACGGGCTGTTTGCAGTTGTGTCAAACTCAGGGACAGCACCGCCAGATGTGACGGACGACGTAGCATACGCCGGCTCACCAAAGATATTGGTGGCGTAGATAGAATAGTTGCTAGTTCCTGTCCCTGTGCAAGGATACAGGCCGAACAAGACAAGACCGCCAACACTCACCTGTGTCTTGATGTAAACAACATCAAAACTATCAACCAGCGTTCCTTGGTCATCGACAATGACCACCTGATTGCTGCCGCTAGTGGTGGTGAAATCTACAGTTGCACTGACAGTAGTGGTCTGCGGAGTAATATCCGTAAGGCCGCCTGACTTAATGACATCAAGAGACTCTTCAGCCCCAACGCCAAGGTAGGAGTTAGAATTTGTGTCTTCCCAAGCCCAAAGACAGCGAACAATCGATCCAATTGAGTTTGGGTAATACTTCTGCCACCCGCCAAGCTTCTGAATCAGGCCGCCATAAGTGCGATCTGGGATAAACCGAACGAGCTGTGAGGTAGAAATCCCAGCCTCATTAAGGGCTGGGGTTTTGTTTTGATCAACGCCCGGAATGAGTTTGACACTAGCGTGGGGCATTTATCACCCCCGAGACGGAGAAGCGACAGGCGCAGGAGACTGCGATGTCCAACCAGACGCTTCAAACTTCTTGCGAGCCTCTTCAACCGCAGCGCCCTTCAGAAGGGTCTGATACTGGTTCTCGTAAGACTGCGCCATAGCCGGGTCGTCACTCTGGCGGCCAAAGTTCCGCTGGTAGCCAGACACATAAACCATGCTTGCCATGATGAAGAGGTCAGGCAGATAGAGGCTTATGAAAGTTGTCTGGTTGGAACTCGACAAGCTATCCGGGCGATACGTGCCGACAATCTCAACGTAATAGGGCTGATCTGGGAACGGCCCAACCAAAAAGAGATTGTCGTTGAAGGGCACGAAATACTTTGGCAAGCCAGTCACGGATGAGCCGCCATAAACCGCGTCCAAGAACTCTTTGGTCGTCGGAAGAAGCGGATTACGAGTGCCAGCGTTAGGATCAGTCTCGCCCGGTGGCGTGATGACGTTAATTTGCTCGCTGACAACAATCGTGCCCTGCGGGATCGTTAGCTGCCGGCTGCCGGAGGTGAACTGGTAGCCAGTGATCGACGTTGACGTAAAAAGAAAGTCAAGGTCACGATACATGCGGTTTTCAGCGTAAGTAATCATCTGCGGAAGGATGGCTACAAACGCAGGATCACTTTCCTCGACAACAGCCAAGGTCGCGATTTGGGTTTTGTAGCTGGTCGTGCCAGCCACCGAACCATCGTAAGAAAGACCCGTTGTCATGTGATCCTCGCTAACGCCTTATTCTAGCACTTATTTGGCGTCATGGCACCAAGCCTCACGCTTGGCGTTATTGACCTTAATTTCACCGATTGTTTGATCGGTGTCTTTCTTAGACCAAGAAATATCGCGCCAAACAGCGCAAACTTTTGTGTTTGTGTTTTCAGTCCCGACGATGCCCGTCAGACTCGCGCAGCCGTTCAGGAGCAAGATTGACGGCACTAGCAGCATCCAGCGCATCTTTCGTCCTTTCTATAATATCAGCTTGAGCCTTAGCTTTCATGTCTTCAACGGCATCTGCTCTGATCTTAAAATAGACCCCAGCTAACGCTATAAAGACCACGCCACCGATAACGATGTAGCGCCCTAGAGGGCTGAAAAGCAGGCCAATCATGCGCCTTCCTCATCGAGCCTCTGTTTCCTGAAGTACCAGACCGCCCCCGCAGCCACCACGATGACGAGGCAAACAAGAGCCGTACCGCTCATCGCGGACAGGATGTCGCCGCCCTCTTTCACGATGGGCATGACTTCCTGCACGACCGCGATAGCGCCAGCGCCGCCCGCAATCACCGCGCCATTAGCCTCTTTGGACTGAACAATGGACTTCTTGGGAGCCGGGAGATCAGGCTCCGTGCGGGCTTCGTCGTTGCAGACAGGCTGGGCAGTCTCAAGACCGCGCCACAGCTTAACCTCGGCACGACGCCGACGAACCAGACCGGGAAGCTCTTTGCCGCCGCCGCGCGTCCATTTCATAAATTCTGCGGGAACTTCATCGAACTTCTCGACGTTGACCTTCTTCAGCAGCGTGGATTTCGCCAGCGCGCCTACACCGGCATTGTAGGCAAAATCGACCAGCGCATCGAATTGGCCTTGCGTAAGCTCAACTTTGACGAGCTTTTCTACGCCGGCTTCATACTGCACCATGTCGCGCTTAAGGATTTCCTCAGCTTCCGCCTTGGTAATTTCCATGCCGGGATTAACAGCCGGGCTGCCGGCAGCCGAGGTATGGCCGTAGCCAATGGTCCAAACGCCTGCCGGGCACTTGTATGCCTTCAGACGCAGGCCCTCAAACTCCTTAACCAGCGCCAATCCATCTGCCGACATCCTCATGGCAAAGCTCCTATTTCGTGATGTTGAAGGTCAGATTGGCGTGATCTGGATAGCTAATCAAAACCTCGCCTTCTGGGCATTTATACTTGATGCGCGCCAGCAGCGTAGCCTTACCGGGCGCGACCCGGTGCGGGTCTTCGATGGTGATCGCGTATCCGAACTTGTCTACCTTTTCGTTTGCCGGGCCGGAGAACGTCGCGATAGACGGGTTCGCTTTGTGAACGATGTAGCGAGAATCACGGACTTCCAGCCGAAATTGCTCAACTGAGCAGTCGTCCCTGATTTTGCGCCGAGCAGCCACCACGGCAAATTCGCCACTGGCAGGGCCGTCCGTGATGCTGAAATGCTCCGCAGACCACTCCAAAATAGGTTTGCGAAACAAGCCAAGCTTATCTGAGGCGGTATAGCCACCACCAACCATCGCAAACACAGCCGTGACCGCTCCAACAGATTTGGTAATGCGGTCAACGTCGAGGCTCATTTGTCGGCCTTTCTGTCGCGAAGGTCGTCTATTTTGCGAAATATCTCATTACAAATCTGTTTAATTTCTTGGATGTCGTGCCGGAACTCTTCCTTGGCGACGTAAACGCGAGGAATTTCTGATTCGATCTTATGCAAGTCCGTGCGTAGTTCTTTAACGGCATCCCATAGCTGCCGCCCAAACCAGCCAAGACCTGTCAGAATGATCCCAAAAGCCAAGTTTATGAGGGACTGCGAATCCATCTCGTCATGCCGCCTTCTCCCCCTGCGCCAGAATTGCGTTCTGAATATACTCTAAATTAGCCTTCAGACGTAAGTCACCCGGCTCCATCTCGGCAGCAATTTTTGCTTGATCTAAGGCTATGTCTTTCAGCCCAAGATGCCACGCAGAAATGCTGGCGAGATCATGCGCCCAGTACCCCCACACGGCTGGATCGCAAGTATAAACTAGCTGCTTGTCTTTGATCTTCAACGCCCGCATGGAGGCCGCAAAACACTCCTCCCAGCGGTGCTGCCGATACATCAGCATGGCAAGCTCACACCACGGTTCGCGCGTGTTGGGAGCCTCGCCAGCCGCCATGTAGTACCACTTCTCAGCCTGCGGCAGGTCGCCAGTCTCAGCGTAAGATTTGCCCATAAGCCGCATGGCGTAGCAACGCTCGTTCTGATTGCTGGCGGCGTTCATGCCGAGATAGGTCGTAAGGGCCTTCTTAGCCTCATCCCAGCGCCGGTAAAAGGTCAGCTCGCGAGCATAGTAGAAGTAGTGATGCGGGTCTGTGGCGTCCTCTTTGACCGCCACTTCCAGCATTTCCATGTACTGACCACGGCTTTTGGTCGGATCAGGATGATGGCTGACCAGAAGATGCGGGCACCATGCAGTGATATGCTCCACGCGCCCGTCTATCCGCAAATCCTCATGGCAGGGATGATGCCAATGGTAGCCGTGACGGCTGTGTATCTTGCGGTAGGGGAACTTAATGTTGTGGCCCCAGTCAAAGTAGTACCACAGGTTTGTGGTCTTACCGGGCACCCATACCCGCTCAATCTTGTCTTTCCAGCCCGGCTCTAAAACCTCGTCCAAATCCAACGAAATGCAAATATCAATAGACCGGGGAATAAGAGCAAGAGCAGCATTACGAGCGATGTCAAAGCGCCAAGGATTGACGTAAATGTGGTGGACCTTGGCTCTGCACTCTTCTGCAAGAACAACGGTGTCATCAGTGCTTCCAGTGTCAGCAATGAGGACAAGATCAGCCTCTTTGGCGGACTCACAGAACCGACGAACAAACTGTCCCTCATTCTTGCTAATGGCGTACACACAGTACGTTAACTTAATCTCGTACTTGGAGTAAACGTAGACGCCAATTTCTCCGTCTACGAAAGACCATGTAGGTTTTCCAAAGCATAGTTTTACTTCTGCATCCGACCAGTTGTCTTTAACGTGAGCTTCATGAGGGTTTCCCTCATACTCGCCCTGCGGATAATGCCCAATAGGGATGCTGACGATAACAGTGTCAGCCCAGCGTTTTGCCTTGCGGACTAGCGCCTGAGCTTCTTCCTGCGTCATATGCTCCAGAACGTCGCCAAGGAAGCAGACATCGTATTTCTGGTCCGTATCCCACTCGCGCGCATCAGCGACATGCAGATCAGGATACAGGTTCTTCAGGCCATACTTCTCAATGTATGGCTCCCATATCTCGACGCCTGTCCATGCAAGTTTGGGAAAAAGTTTGGCGTAGGTTCCCTCACCAACACCTATATCCAGAGCCGTTTTAGGCTGCGGAATTTTAGACATGACCCATTTGATGCTGGGCTTACCAGCCTGAGAGCTGAATGGCATGTGACCCCCTATCAATGCCGGTTAAAAAGTTATGCTGCCTGAGCCAGTCCAACGGTAAATGCGATAGCCCCCAGATGTGCTTACTGTAGGCGAACCAGTTGTAGAAACAGCAGCATCATACCCTTCCAAATAACGAATAATTACAACGCCTGATCCGCCGCTCCCACCGGCAGGCGCGCCATCAGCGCAAGACCCACCACCGCCAGAACCGCTATTCGCAGATGCTGAGGTTCCTGCATTTCCTTCCCCAACCGCTCCGTTGCCACCTCCAGCACGCCCGTTTCCACCGCTTCCGGCGCGTGTAGCTCCACCGCCGCCGCCTGCCCTAGATGTGCTGGACCCTGTTATTGAAGACGAGACGCCAAGCCCACCATTACCACCATCTGTAGTCGCATTACCGCCAAGAGACCCTGCGCCGCCCCCGCCACCGGCAGCATACGGCGAACCGCCGGGACTTGTGCCACCAGCATACCCTTGATTTGCTGTGCCACTACCCGCTCCGCCACTATACGTTGCACCACCACCAGACCCTCCGGGACTACCGCCAGAAAGCGTTCCCGCACCGCCGCCCGTTGATGTAATTGTTCCAAATGCGGAATTACTTCCATTGTTATTTCCGCCACCCCCAGCGCCAACCGTTACTGTTATAGAAACACCAGCAGTAATCGCATAAACGCTCTCGGCAGATGCGCCGCCGCCAGATGACTCCCCCACAACAGAAGACCTATATCCTCCAGCGCCGCCACCAGAACCGCCACCGCCAGAGCCGCTTCCGCCGCCACCACCACCGCCAGCAATTACAACATATTCAACACTTGGAGTTTTGCCAGAAACAGAAGGTCCACCAGCAAATCCCAGCGCCCTAGCAGAAGCAGAACCGCGTGTGACAATCGTTGGCATGTTTTAGCCTCACGCAAATTTTGTCTGAGACGCAAACACGGAGAAGGTGGCGCTGCCAGTCTTGATAATCGTGTAAGTGTAGATGTCTACAGAAGACGTGTTACCGCTCGTTGGCGCGGTGCCACCCTGCCATTTAGGAGTGACAGAGGAGCCATCTACCTGAACAGCAGTGTTGTAGTAAGCAGGGGAGCCGTTCGTCACCAGAAACACCACAGTAATCATCTGGCCGGTGGACATCAGGGTATTCAAAGAAGTTCCAGAAGAACCCCTGAAATTGACCGTGAAGTTGCCAGACGAATTGGTCGTGTAGAACAGCGCGTTCTGGGTAGTCACATCATAGTTGATCGTGCCCGTGGCGGCGGTCGCGGAGACGGTGATGCTCTCGGCAATGTCCGTAAATACAGCCGCCAGAGCAGAGGACGTGCCAGTAAAGCTCTGCGTGCCCGTAAACGTATTGTTTGCCGTCGTGACGGGAAGGTTAGCCCCCGCCAAAGTGGTAGCCCCCGTGCCACCTTTAGACGGCTGCAAAACACCCGACGTGTTAGCGCCCGGAGCAAGATTGGATAGGTCGCGGGGGATAGTCATTGGTCGCTCCTTAACGGATCAGTTATTAGCCTACCTGAGACTTAATAACGTCCAACATAATCTTTGCTTTCTTCTGCTCCAGCTTCTCAGAAGCCAGAAGCGTCTGCAACTGATCTTCAAAGCTGGCGAGTTCAGCCCTTTCATTCGCGGACATCGCAGCAATCTGCTGCAAAGCAAGCGTGTAGTTATCAATGTTGATCTGATAGTGCATGACTTCCTGCTCCCGCGCCTCAAGCGCCGTAGCAAGAATGGTCCCCCGCATTACAACATTGTCCACCATGTTAACCTCCTGATTTTAGATCACGCTGTCCCAAAGGATACGCTAGTCCCCGTGCTTGGCGGCAAAGTGGACGGATTGGCGTACTTTGTGCCAAAACCCGTGGCATTTGACCAAGGATAAACGCTAACAAATGGCGTAGTACCGTGAGCAACTGCAACTGCCGTTCCGGCAGCGTTGAACGTCACGCCAAAACCCTCGCCCGTCGGTAGGGTGGCAGGATTGGAGTACTTTGTTCCAAAACCGCTGCCAGACCAAGCATAAGCTGCCACGAAAGTGTTTGTGCCATGTCCGACCACAATGGCAGTGCTGGTCGGGTTGAAGGCTACGCTGTCACCCGTTCCTGCGGGTAGGGTAGATGGATTTGCATATTTAGTTCCAAACCCACCACCAGACCACGGATATGCAGTGATAAATGGCGTCGTCGTATGAGCAACGGCAACATGCGAGCCGTTAGGCGCAAATGCAACGCCGTTTCCAGTGCCGGTTGGCTGAGTAGCTGGGTCAGCAAACTTGGACCCAAATCCGCCGGAAGACCAAGCATATATGGAAACAAAAGGCGGTGAGTTGTGAGCGACCGCAAGCGCGGAGTCGCTGGGGCTGAACGCAATTCCGTTTCCTGTGCCGGTAGGCAATGTCGCCGGGTTTGCATACTTGGTCCCAAAGCCGCCGGACGACCAAGGATAAGCAGTCACATACGGCGTTGCACCATGAGAAACAGCAATAGCAGTGCTATTAGAATTAAAATCCACGCCATTCCCAACGCCCGTTGGAAGTGTTGCGGGGTTGGCATATTTTGAACCAAAACCACCGACTGACCAAGGATATACGCTAAAGAACGGGCTGGTCGCGTGAGAAACGGCAAGAGCGGTGGAATTATGATTGAAGGCCACACCAACGCCCGTGCTGGCGGGGAGAGTGGCTGGATTTGCGTATTTTGAGCCAAACCCACCGCCAACAGAGAACGTGTACACGCTTACGAAAGGCGTAAGACCGTGCGAAAGAGCAAGGAAGCCGCTTATGGAAAGCGTGCAAAACCCGTACCCTCTAGCTGATCCTGCTGCAAAGCTGATTGCGGTTGGCATGTTTCAACCTCACGCAAATCTGGTCTGTGAAGCCAGAACGGTGAACGTCGCCGCGCCAGTCTTTATGATCGTATAAACATACGCATCAATGCTAGAAGCATTGCCAGACGTCCAAGCCGTGCCACCCTGATACTTTGGAGTCACGGATGAACCATCTATCTGAACAGCGCTATTGTAATACGCGGTTGGCCCGTTGGTGGCGAGGAACACAACCGTAATAGTCTGACCCGTTGCCATAGCAGAATCCAAGCTTGTACCGCTGCTGGCACGAAAGTTCATGGTCCAGTTGGCTGTTGCATTGACTGTATAATAAAGAATGGACTGTGTGGTCACGTCGTAGTTTATTGTACCTATCGCCGCCGTAGCTGAAACCGTTGTGACTTCAGCCATGTTAGTAAGAACAAGCCCAAGAGACGACGTTGTTCCTGTTATAGTAACCTTACTGGCAAACGTCGCCGACTGATCCGTGCCAAGCGTGAGGGCCGTAGTACCGTTATTGGTCTGAAGAGCCAGAACGCCAGAGGCATCACCCGTAGAAATCAGGCCGCTAGTGGGTCCGTTGGAGGCGTTAATTGTTGATGGCATCTTACACCTCGTAGGTCACTTCAACCCAAGTTTGATATGTTGGCGATCCAGTGGAAGATTCATCCCATACATATGAGCCGCCGTCAGATGGATAAGGAACTGGAGCCTGCCATTGACACGTATCTTCGTTCAGAATCCAAGACGGATAAGGTTTGGGCGCTATAAAAGCGTCTCGGACAGAATCATAAGAGAAGCCAATTCCAGCATAATTTTTGCGGAAGTTAGCATTGTAGCTTGTTTGAACCCAACGGGTTTCTGAGCCAAACAAGGATTGGCAAAACGAAATGCCAAGCTCCTCACGCTCCACCCCTTGATTGTCAAAAAGCTCGCTGTTGTTAACAACGATCACTTGTAAGACGACATTATTTTCATCAACTTGGGCGAAGTGTGCCATTTTACCCCTCACGCAATATAGATGCGGCCATCATTACCGTTGGTGTCTTGTACAGTTGACCCGGCTCCAGAAGTCCCACGCTGGGCGTCAGAACTATTCCCCGGAGTTGCATAGCTGCCAGTATATAGCGTTCCGCCTGTAACGTAAGTGTTGTTTACATAGCCCGAACCACCGCCGCCACCGGCATAGTTGGTGCTAATTGGAGTGCTAAACGACCCGCCGGCACCGCCGCCAAAATACCCGCCGCCGCCGCCGCCGTTATAACTGCCACCAGTTCCGTCACCACCTTGTAGAGCAGACCCGTTGGATGCTGATCCCGAGCCGCTAGGGCCGCCCGCAGATTGCGTGCCTTGGTTGTTAACGTCTCCGGCAGCCGATCCGCCATAGCCGGACTGACCGCTGCTGCCACCGCCAGCACCGCCATTGCCCTGATTTGTTCCGAATGAATATCCGTTGCCGCCACCCCCGCCGGCCATCAGAACAGCGTTGCCCTGAGTCTTTGAGTTGCGGAAAATGCCTGTATATCCAGCGCCGCCGCCAGCATTTTGAGAGCTTCCCTTACCGGGACCGCCTCCATTGAACGCCGCTGCGGACGGGTTTCCGTATTGACCGCCTTGGCCCACGGACAGCAAATGAGTTGTTGAACCAGTAAAAGATACTGTTCCAGTTGCGCCACCACCACCGCCGCCGGTAGCGCCAGTGTTGTTTCCTCGTCCACCACCACCGCCCCACATTTTAACGGTGGCGGAAAATGTCCCAGTTGGGACAATAGTCCAATCACCATACGTGGAAAGCGTTAGAGGACCGTCCGTATCCAAATTCCAAGTAGACTTCCCCGAAACCGCAGGAGAGATCGTAAACGACCTAACAGCAGGTGCGGCTGAAGAAGAAAACTGAAGGTTTTTGGCGGCAAACATTACGGAGTGTACCCCTGAACGTAAGTCCCATACCAGTTCGTACCGTCAGCAATGAACGTCAAAATGTCCATCTTTCCGGCAGTTGCAGTGATTGTTGGCGCGCCTGCTGTAGGCCATTTTACACCAGTGAACGTCGCTGTGCCATTGCCTGTGCTGGCGGCTTGCTTGAGCAGCAACACAAACGATTTACCCGCAGTGGCAGTCGGCATCGTGAACGTGCAAGCAGTCGAGGCAGTCAAAGTAGCTGTGATGACCGTGCCAGCAGAGATCGCAATTGTTGCCGAGGTCGTTACCGTGCCAAGCGCAACCACCGTTTCCGTGTAGGCGCTGACGGTCGGGTTCGTAAGAGTCGGGCTAGAAAGAGTTGCGCTGGAGATTGTAGACGAAAAGCCGGGCGCGCTAGAGCCGTTAGAGACAAGCACCTGACCAGATGTGCCTGCTCCAGTAAACGCCACATTTGCCCCGTCGCCATAGCCAATGCCGCCTGCGGTCGGTGTGTTGCTGCCAACTATCGTGACTGGCATTTTTCACTCCTAAAACGTGATCGAACCGCTGCCGGTCCAACGATATATGCGGAAGCCACCAGATACGGTGATGCTTGGAGAACCAGTAGTGGATAAAGCAGGGCTATAAACATCTGAATAGCGGACGATAACTACGCCAGACCCACCACTGCCTCCGGCATTACCAACGCCGCCTCCTGCCGCGCCGCCGCCGCCGCCAGACCCCGTGTTGGCAGTTGCGCTAGTTCCGGTTCTAGTTGCTGTTCCAGAGCCTCCGTCTCCAGCACCGCCACCACCGCCGGTTCCTCCATTGCTAGATGATCCACCACCGCCGCCGCCACCACCAGCGTAAGAAACAGAGGAACCAGAAATAGAGCTTGATATGCTGCCGCCGCCGCCTGCGCCAACACCACCAGTTGCAGCAGCACCATTGCTTGATCTGCCACCGCCGCCGCCGCCACCGCCATTGTCTGTGGTGCCGCTGCCACCAACAGTGCCGCCCGCGCCGCCATTTGATCCTTCAGCAGGGGAATATCCGCCACTGTTTCCAGTACCACCGGCAGCAGATAAACGACCGGAGCCGCCGCCGCCCGATCCACCAGTCCCCCCGGTAAGCCCAGTAGGTGCCCCTCTGCCGCCTCCCGTGGAGGTAATAGTGCTAAACACGGAACTGGAACCAGCAGAACCGCTGCTCCCGCCTGCGCCAACTGTGACTGTGTAAGAAACACCGCCAGCTACGGCAAGACCAGATGCTGTTCTGTAGCCCCCTGCACCACCACCGCCCGCACCGCCATTGTTGTTGTCCCCTTCACCACCGCCACCACCACCAGCAACAACAAGATATTCTACTGTTGGCGGCGGATTAGAGCTACCAAACGCACTACCAAGAAGAGCAAGATGAATGCCGCTCACGATACGTTTCCTGTGATGACGCAAACCGTGCCGGATATAAATAGAATGGTGCAGACGCCTCTGGTGGCAAGGGAAACGGTCGCTTTGTCAGCATCCGTGCCGCCAATATAGGCCGTGGTGATCGTACAGGTGATCGTGATGCTGCCCGACGTATTGTTGAACACAGACACCACGTCACCAGTGGAAAACACCGCATCAGGAATTACGATGCTCCCGCCAGTGCTGACATTGATAAATTCACCGACATCACCTGTGGTCAGCGTATAGCTGCCGGTCTTAGCCGCACCAGACTGCGGAATAGCACGCAGTTTTCCCGCAGCGTCAGACACCACGCCGGTAAAGTTAGCAGCCTGTGCCGAGGTCAGCGTCAACGCCGTGGTCGAGCCATTGGTCTGAAAGACCAGATTTCCGGTCGTGTCACCAGTGCTTTGTAGAGCAGTTGTGCCAGTGGTTCCCGCTGCAATCGTACTCATCAGATCACCACCCAGCGTTGTCCCGAGGAAATCGTCACCGTCGCCCCGCTTGCAACCGTGATGGGGCCAACAGAAATGCCGTTATACGAAGTCGGCATCGTGTAGCTGGACGAGATCGTCGTGTAGTTGAGAATAATCGCGTCATTCGCGACCAGCGGCGAGAAGCCTGTCGGACCTGTGGCACCGGTCGGGCCAGTCGGGCCAATCGGTCCCGCGCCAAACGTGTTCACGGAGATCGCGACAAATTCCACGATGTCGCCAGCAGTGCAAGCCGTAGCCAGCACAACATCCGTTCCCGTAGAGGCCGTGTAGTCTGAACCGTTCAGGAACACGCCGTTGACGTACACTTGCACGTAACCAACCGTGTACGTGACAGAGAACGTCGTCTGACCGCCTGTGGCAGTGAACGAAGTACGGGTGTAAGACGCCACGCCAGTTGGGCCGGTCGGGCCGGTAGGACCGGCTGTTCCATTAGCGCCAGTCGGGCCAGTAGGGCCAGCAACACCAGTTGGTCCGGTTGGACCAGCAACGCCAGCATCACCCGTGGGGCCGGTGGGGCCAGCAACGCCAGTAGGGCCAGAAGAACCCGTAGCTCCGGTAGGACCAGTAGGTCCAACCGCACCAGCATCTCCGGTGGGACCAGTGGGGCCGTTAGCGCCCGTGGGGCCAATCGCACCCGTTGCGCCAGTCGGGCCGGTAGGGCCGTTAACGCCAGCGGTGCCGGTGGGGCCGGTCGGGCCAATGTCACCCGTAGGACCAGTCGGACCATTAGCGCCCGCAGTTCCCGTTGGGCCGGTCGGGCCTGCCGCACCAGCCGTACCTGTAGGGCCTGTCGGGCCAGTCGGGCCAGCGCCGGTCGGGCCGGTCGGGCCAACTTGCAGGTACATGACCTGCATGACGCTAACGATTAGCGACGGAACAGCCGGGTTAGATACGCCCGCAGGCTCATGCTCAAGAATGATGTTGGCGTTATCTGTCATCCAGATAAGCTCGACATAATCCCCGGCAGTGAACGTATCCAAGTAATCCCAAGCCGCTACGACATATGGGGCGTTGCTGGGGACCGTCAGTCTGGTGTCAGAACTTGGGATGTCCACCCCGTTCTTTCTGAACCAAATGTTGACTGTCTGGCCGGGACCACCGCCGCCAGTGTTATGGAACTGGGCAGAGAACTGAATATCAAACGTGCCGCCAGCCGCGAACGTAATGCGCGAGCCGGAAACGATAGAAATATTCGTCGCGCCCGCCGTGTTGTTCAGCGTCATAGGCGTCGGCGTATTAATCGTCGTCGTCTGGTCTACGTCGCTGAAGAACGAGCCATAGCTTGCCAGCGCACCGCCGGGACCAGTCGGACCAATTGCGCCAGTAGGCCCGGTCGGGCCGATTGTTCCAGAGCTTCCGGTTGGTCCAGTAGGGCCAGACCCGGTAGGACCAGTGGGGCCGGAAGAGCCGGTGCCGCCCGTAGCGCCGGTCGGGCCGGTTGGGCCAACGGAACCTACGGAACCTGTAGGTCCAGTAGGCCCAGAAACGCCAGTAGCGCCGGTCGGGCCGGTCGGGCCAGTAGGCCCAGCCACCGTAGAAGCCGCTCCGGTAGGGCCTGTAGGCCCAGTATCTCCAGTCGGGCCAGTAGGACCGGGCACCGTAGAAGCCGCGCCAGTCGCGCCCGTAGGGCCTGTTGGGCCAGTGCCGCTCGGGCCTGTTGCACCAGTCGGGCCGGTCGGGCCTGCCTGACCAACAACAAGCGCCAAAAACAGAGGCTGCCCATCCAAGAATCCGGTAGTGCCAGTGCCACCAGAAGTAACCAGTGAAACTGGGAATGTGAAATAAGACGTAGCGGTGCCCGGATTAACTGCCGTGGGCGTTCCAGTAATTGTAAAAGTTTGGAAATTAGCGCTTTGAGACTGATCTTGGATAATGATCCTTTCGCCAATCGAAAGAAGGCCAAGGAAAATCTCAACGTCGATGCCGTTGTCCGTTAGATGACTGACGTTAATTTGAGTGGCAGAGGTCTGGGTGGCATTGTTCCAAAGAACATAACCGTCGCCGGGATAGCCAGCAGTAGCGATGGCATTAGCTTGATACAAGAACAGGCTGGTCGAATTGCCAGCCGCACCAGTTGGACCAGTCGCCCCCGTAGGGCCGGTCGCGCCAATAGCGCCAGTCGGGCCAGTGGGACCAGCGCCAGTCGGCCCCGTGGGACCGACGCCCTGCAAATCCGCAATCTGCTGCGTCGTAGCGCGACGAGAGACACCCGCCTGCACGACCTCCATCTGCTCGGTGCCGTTGAGCGAAATAACAGCCGGGAGGTTAGGAATCTGAATGTTAGTCGCCATACAACGGCCCCGTCTTTGGCACCACGTCGTCATTATACGGCAAGCCGGGGTCATTGCCACCAAGGCTGGCCGGTACAGTCGGATCGGTGCCGGGTTCTTGATTGAGGCCGCCCGGAGGCTCGCCAGTTTGCTGCGTCACGCGAACCTTGTTGTTCTGCGTGGTGCGGGTATCGCCGTTCACGACTGGGATGCCAGTACGCGGATCAACAGTATTTTGCCCGGATGTAGCGCGAGTATTTGTTTCAGCAGTGACAAAATCCTGAATACGCGGGTTCAGGATCGGCACAGGATCAGCCGGAACAATAATTGCGCGCAACTGCTCTTGCGGCACGTCATTACAGGTGTCGCATACCAAAATACGCTTGTTGATTAGAGAAGCGCCGGCCCAATCAAATTGCCACTGAAGGTCAACGTGATTGTACCTAAACCCGCACCTGTCGCATATTGCATGCGCTTGAGGGTTTTTTGAGCTTGTTCTGGCTCTTCCGGCTCGGGACGCATATGCCATGACGCCCCCTTATCGGTAATATCCAGAAATCATCGGAGAGATATACTGCTGCGCGGTTTCAACGTTCTGACGCGAAGCAATATCATAAGCCTCATCCGAAAGAGGCTTAAGAATCTGCACAAAGGACGGATTCCAAATCTGAGCAAGACGCATTGCCAGACCATAGGCAAACGCCTCAAGCCACAGATAAGGAATCTCAACGTTCTCTGCGCCCTGAAGATTGGCGTCCTGTATCTGGCGCACGCGATAATACTTGAGATACTGCGCGCTATTGCCGTCCGGGACAGGCCACAGGGTCACATTCGGGTTCAGTAGACGATCAAACCAGAAGGTAGTCGTGAAGCCCTGCTGCTCCTTATTTGGATAAGAAGCATACTCCGTGCGGGAGATTGGGAGAATAATGCGGTCAATTGGGTTATTTACCCCATCATCAATCCGCATATATGCATCGAGGATGACGACCGTGTTTGGGTCAACGCTATACGTTGCCTGACCCTGAACCAGCGGCTCCGTAATCAGATCAACAGCCCAAAGATTGACGCCACGGTTGCTCCAGTTAGCGAGCATGAGGTTCGTCGCCATTCTGGCGGCCTCAAAATGCTCTTGAAGAAGAGACGTGTTACGCAGACCAGCGAGGTTGTACGCATAGAGCGTCAACTCACCCAGAGACGGATTAAACGTGTATGTCCCGCTGGTTGCCATCCGGCTCTCCTATCACGCCGGACCAGCCTGAACGACTTTAAGCTCGACGGTGCCCGTTTGGCCGGTCGCCATATAGATGCAGATGGCGCGGCACGGAATCGTCATGCCGACAGACGTATTGGCACTCACACCAGACAGACCAGTGATGCTGAACCACAGTGCAGAGCCAACGCTATAGCCCGGCGCATTCGGGTCATCCAGCGAATACTGGATGCTGAACGTCGGGGTTCCCGCAGTAATTTTAGCCGCCAGACCGAGATTGAACGGCGTCTGAAAATCATCGACTACGACAACCGCGCTGCGCCCTTCGTCGGTGAGAGAAACAGTTTTATACTGCATCTTAACTTTCCTTCTTCGCGCCAGAGGGCGAAACAGGCCAAGACTTCCTAGCAGGGCCAGTCTTTTTCTTAGCCATAGTGGCCTTTTGCGAACTCGTCATCGAACCAGCCGCGGCGGCAGGGCGACAAGCCGGGTATGGCCTTTTGCCTTTTTCACCGGGAATCCTACCACATTCTTTGCCGGTTTTCACATCGCGCCAGTCTTCAGCGAACCATTTTCCAAGGCCGCCACCAGAGGCTTTGTTTACCCGGTTATCGTCCCCAGACCACTTACCGCCATGCTCCTTGTACCACTTGGAAGCCCAAGCATTGGCATAAGCAGACGGGTAGACGTCAAACTTGGCGCGTGCCGCAGCTTTTGCTCGGCCCCAAAGACCAGAGTTTTGCGGCTTAGACGCCATATCAGCAATCCCACTTACGGAGAGCTTTGTTGATTCGGCTATCCGGGTCAGCCGCCTTGGCGGAACCCGTCAGTTTACGCTTCATGCCAGTCATCCGCTCGCAAAAAGATTTGCGCCGGGAGGCATCAGCGTCAGATTTCTGAGCTTGTTCTCGGGAAACGGGAGGCTTGAGATTATGACCTTCCGCACGGGCGGACGCGCGCCCCTTTGCGTTTAAGCCGCCTTCAGGGTTCTTACCTTCAGAACGCTGCCATGCCGGGCTACGGGCCATTGTCGCCTCCAAGAGAAGAGTGGGGGCGCTTGGCCCCCACCTTTATTTTAGTCGATGCTGCCGCTGACATTGCGACCCGGAGCCGGCGTGCTTTTCTGAGCAGCCGACCAGTCGTTGCCAGCAAGCGCACGACCACCAGAATTACGCGGCTTGCGGCCAGCGTGCATCTTGGCGGCCATGCCCTTCATCTTGCCAACGGCCTTGCCGCCGCGCTTACGCTCTTCAGCCTCGTCGTTCACCTTCGACTGATAGGTGTAACGCTGATTCTTCGTCTTCAGGTCTTCCGCGGCGGCGTTAACACCACCAGAAGCGCGAGTTTTACGACCCTTCATAGTAACCTCCTAGTGATTTACGCCGTCAGGTTGCGAGCCTGAACATAGGTAACAGTGATCACGCCAACGCCAGAACCCGTGTTGGTCGAAGTCACCGCGATCTTGCGATCCGTAGTGCCAACGTCGATCCAGTTTCCGGCGCGGGTAGCGTCGGTGCCCGGAGAAGCCGCCAGCGGGCCGATAGCGGCGCCATCAAGCGCGCCAGCAGCCGTAAGGAACGTAGCGGAAACCGTCGTTCCAACACCAAACGTCGTAGCCGCGCCCGTCCAAGCGGTCGTGACCATGACATCGATGGAGAGAATTTGGCTGTTTGCGGGGATCACAATTGAGGTCGCCCCAGAAGCCTGCGTAACAGCCGAAGACTGAGCCATCACCACATAGCCGACGTTGGTAACGTCAGAGCCGAGGGTGGTGCCGCTCGTGTTCAGGATGTTACCGGCCTTGATCGGACCAGTAAACGTAGTAGCGCCCATAAGGCCCTCCTGCACGATGTGATTGCGTTGTCTGTGCAGCGTCCGCTAGGCCGGTCAACGCAATCGGTTAGCCTAGATAAAAGGCGGGAGCCGTAGCCCCCGCCCTGTTGGCTTTACGACGGGAACGCGCCGTAGATGGAACGCCAGTTGTAGTAACCGAACGAGTACCGCTCGTAACCCTTAACCAGAAGGTTATCGGTCACAAAATCAACCTGCATATCGGTCTCGAACTTGACGCGCTGCATGTACGACAGGCCGTCGATGTTCGTGAGAAGGAACCACGCGGACGAGGACGTGAGGAAGTCCGAGACCATGTAGGACTCAGGCAGGCCGCCCGAGGTCATCATGATCGCATTCACATCGTTGTCGGCGGTTCCCGGACGCAGTTCCGTCTTCGTCAGACGGATCGCCACCGGCTCAAGGGCGGTCGGCACGATGAGCTTACGCGCACGCGCGAAGACCTTCAGGCCAGCCTGATCCTTGAAGTTGCTACGAACGGCGATCATCGCGTTAAGCAGCGTCGACTCGTTCAGTTCGTTGGTCGTGTAGTTGGAGATCGTGCCGCCATCAATCGGATGGGAGCCAGACACCAGAGCCACACCGTCACCGCCGACCGAGGCGTTGTACGTCGTCGCCGTGTTAAGCACGTTCGCGCCGTAGATTTCCTTGGTCTGCTGGAACGACTCAATAAGGCCGAGGTTCGACGGAGCGAACTGGGTCTTATAGAGGTTGTCATCGATGGCCTTGCGGGTGATCGCGTAGCCAAGAGCAATTTCCGTATGCTCCTGATTGTAGACGTAACGCTCACCAGCATTGTTGTCGAAAGCGGTTTGGCCGCCTTCAGTCTTCAACTGCGCGAGGCCGAGGTAACGCATTTCAGCGGTACGCTCCAGAGCCATCTTCGAGTCGTGCTTGGTGAAGATTTTGTCGTACTGAGACGGAATCTGCTCGTACTTGCCTTCAACGCCACGGAGACCGGGGAGGAGAAGGTCTTTAATAGCCGAAAGATTGACAGCCATTGGTCCTTACTCCTCTTAGATGCCCGTGAAGTTCTTGGTCGTCACGTTGTTAAACGCAACGATGATGCGGTTGTACGCACCAGCCTCAGTGCCAGCCGAACCCGGAGGTTCAGTGACGAGGCCAACAACTCGGAAGGGAAGGGTGGTGGTGCCAGCGGCAGCAGTCGTCACGTCAGCGAACGCGCCCGACAGGCCGTTGGCGGTGTTGCCAGTGCCAATGTCGAAGCCGATGTTCAGGTTGACGGTGGACTGCGTAGCGCCAGTAGCGCCGGTCTGCACAACAAACCGAGCATTCGGGTCATTGACGATGTAGCCTTCGACCGTCTGGGACGAGGCAACATCCGAACCGGGCCAATAGTTCGACCACACGGTGCGCTTCTGCGAAACCGAGAGGTACTTGCAGCCAACGAAAACGCCAGCAATGCCAGCAGCGGCAATCGTGCCGTCGCTGCGGATCACCTGACCATTCGCATCGGGTTCCACGGGGTCGCCGTAGAAGATAGCGGAAGCATTATAAGCGATCTGAACGGGAACCTGCTCATACGTCGGAGCAGAGCCGTTACCGCTGTACTGGCTGAAACCGAAAGGCGCATTCGTATTCGCCATGACGGAATCTCCTTCTTACAGGAGGCTCATCATCGCGCACCGGGGCGACTTAGAACCGGGAAAGTTTAGCTCAACACACGGGGGTCGAGGAAACACAGGGGTTTCAAAGAGATTTTATACATGTAGCTGAAAATAAGTAAAGGGCCGCCCGAAAGCAGCCCTCCACATTAAGGAACTCAAATCAATCTTTGGGTACCGGGATCGCCTCATAGGACTTATTGATCTTTGGCTTGACTTGAGCGTGGTCACGGTGCCCAAGACCGCCTTCAGGCGTGCCGGCAAGCTGTTCCTGCTTGTAGCGGACCTGATCGCGAGCCTTCTGAAGCTCAATCTGACGCAATTCCTCCGTAATAACGGCAGGACGCATCATCATAACCATGCCATCACGCTCAATGGTGCCGTAATTTCCCTGATCCGGCATCATATCGGGGTAACGAGCAGCGGGAACTTCCTCCCAGCCCATTCTCTTAAGCGCAAGCATGTGAGAATGGTCTTCTTTGCCGAACACGGCCCGGCGTTTCCACTCATACGTCCAGCCATCAGGCGCTGGCGGCAGTGCAAACTTGTCTACACCCTCGTCCAGATTGCCAAGATGGCCGCGGATTTCAGCCGCACGGCGTGCCGCAGCAGCTCTGGGGTCTTCTTCACGCATAGGGGGCCTCATCGGAGGGCGTTCAGAGGGGATTTCACCGGCTTGGATAGCCGCTTCTTCTGCAATCGGGGCTTTTGCCGCCAAAGAGCGGGGCGGACGACCACGACGACGGGTTCCTGCTTGCTGTTCAGTCATAGCTGTCCTCCTTAATTCGGCAATCTGCCAGCTTTTTGAAGCTCAAGTTTGTGTTTTGCGTACTCTTGGTGGGTCATACCCATCATTTCAGCCATTTCGGCCTCATCAGAGGTCAATCTGACCACATTGGGACGCGATCCAGTGCCAGTTCCGCCTCTAGAGACGGGAGCAGCCGGCGGCGCAGCCCTTTTTGCAGGCGCAGGAGCCTCTGCGCGGACCTGAGTTTCCCCGCCATCAGCCGGAATTCCCATTTTCTGCTCTACGTAACGAAAATAGGCATCCGTGTCGGGGGCGATACCGCGACGAACAGCCGACGCATGAGCGTCAAACATGTCCTGAATGTCTACATCGTTCTTGATGTACTGCCGATTGCGCTGAATCCAGTCAGCAGAAGGCTTAGAAACCGCCTCGATGATCTGCTCAATGGGGTCAATTGCAGGGCTAACGGGGGGCGGCGTAAACGCAGGCGTCTTTGGACGCCCTTCCATCTCCCGCTTGCCAGTCTCAAGCTGGTTAATTTTAACGGCGTTGTGAGACATGGCCTCCTGAATCTCAGCCGCCTTGCTGTAATCGCCAAGAGAATTGGCTTCAGCAAGTTGAGCTTTCAGGATTTCGTTGTCTCTTTTGACAGTTTCGAGGGCGTTAACGACCAGATGAAACTGCGTTTCGCCAACTTCTTCGTATGCCTTGTTCGCCTGTTCAGCGATGTATCGGGCATATTTTTCGGCTTCTTCTCTAGCCTTACGTTCTTTCTTAAGACGCTGGTCTAGGTTTTTAATAGCCTGATCAACATCATTCTCTTCTGTTGCAGGCGCTTCTGCTTCCTTAGCAACAGTTTTATTCTGAGATTCTGCACTAACAACTTCAACTTCAGGCGTTTCAACGGGAGCGTCCTCAAGCTGAATTTCAAGTTGTTCGTTTTCGTCGGCCATATTCAATCTCCTTACCAAGCATCATCAGGGTGCGGAACGCGGCCTTTGGTAAGATTGTCTTCGACAATCCGGCACAAAACGCCATGAATGGTAATGCTCCAACCATCAGTCGGACGAGAGATAAGCCAGTCGTGCAACTGCACATTGGCGTCTTTGAACCACGCGCCACTATCGTCTTGGAACGCGGAAGGACCAGCCTTTACGAGAAGACCAATCTTTGACTGATACTTGTCTTCATCGCGGTTTTGGTCGGGCAGATAGAACCCGCTTTTAGTCTTCTCAGGCCGCAGATAAACAGCCAGAAGAATTTGATTGTTGAAGATTTCAATCCCAGAGATGTCCCCCAGCTCCTTAAGAAGTTTTTCTCTCGGATCGACTTCATGCTCCATTCGCATATACGGCATAGAACCCCCTATTTCCGTTGGTTAACAATAGTTTCGGCCTCCTCGGAAAGCTCAAGAGCCATCCGAAGACCTTCGATGATTCCGACATGGTGTTTGAAGGTAGAAAAATCAAAGTCAGAGGCACGGTGGCCCATGACAATATTTTCCTTGCGGCGTTCAATCTCGGCCATAAGGAGCTTACGAAGCTCCGTTTGGTAGAACGCTACCTGTGTCAGCATATCGCCCCCACTCTGCGATACCCCCTTATGATGTAGGTGGGACAGGAGCCAGAGGGGGATGCCTGAACTCCTGTCCCGATTCGCGACTAGTGGCCGCTCGCCGCGAATTAGTGTTTCCGAGCTTGAATCTCCGACTTTTCAAGCCGACCCAGACCCGAGCCAGCGCCCGCATCCATGTCCTTGTAGCTGCGATAGACCTTGCCACCAGCGCGATGCTTGCCGCGCTTGTATTCAGCAATGTCCGCCTTCTGGAGGCGACCCTCGCCAGAACCAGCGCCAGCCTTCATATCCTCAAAGGACTTTGCCTTGGGGGTGATGCGACCACCAGACTTGCGGGGCATCGGAGGCATATTCGGCATGGGCGCGCCCGGCATACCACCCATCGGCATAGCCGGCGGGGGAGCAGCAGGACCACCCGGAGGCATCGGGGGCATCTGCGGCATCGGGCCGGGGCCGGGCGGGATCGCCGGCTTGCCCATCGGGTTCATGCCGCCGGGGCCACCCTTCTCACCCGCAGAGATGATGATGTTGATGTTGGTCTTGCCCTTAGCGCGACCGCCATTCTTGCGCGCAAGGCGACCGCCCGTAGGACGGGTGCCCTGAAGCTCACCATCAAGCGCCTTACCGCCGTTTTTGCGGCCACGATATGACGACTCATCTTCTGCCGAACGGAGGTGGCTAATGTCCTCCAAAGTTTCCCGATACTTGTTTTCGGTATCGTTCATGCTTTCTGCCGGCGAATTAAATTTACCGCGCCTAGCTGCGTCACTAACAGACGCGCCGCCGTGCATACGGTTCATGCGCTTCATGCCGCCATGCGATTTGCCGGTGCGGGCTTCCTTCTTCACCATCTTCTTGATGAGAGCCTTGTCCATCGCCTCATCAGGATGCTTCTCAACCTTGCCGCCCTTCTTCTGGCCGGGAATGACAGGGTTGTTAGTGAAGTTCATCGCTTTAGGCTTCACGATACCAAGGCGCGGGTCTTGCGGCATTGCGCCGGGGGGCATCATGGGTCCGCCGTCCATTTTTTTGGCGCGACCGCCGGCTTTACGGCTCTTCATAAAATCTTCTGCTTCCTTCGCAGTCATGCCCTGATCTTTGTCGAGGTCTTTAGGGCGAGCCGGGGGAAGGGGAGGATTTTTAGGAAGGTTGCTCTCTGGAGCCGCGCGGGTTGCGGTGGGAGAAACGACGCGCTTGTCGCCTTCGTAAAGACCGCCGCCCTCTTCCTTGCAAGCGCGACCGCCCTTCTTAAGGCCGCCAATGTGCTTCTTGCCTTCACGCTCTTCGTTAGCGTCTTTGACGTTGCGGTTGATCTTGGCGTTAGCATAGGCAGTCGCCTCACCACCGCTCTTGCGGGGCTTACGGCCAGCATGCATCTTCGCAGCCATTCCTTCGACCTTGCCGCCCTTCTTGTAGGCGCGGCGAGATACAGGACGCAGACCCGTCTTAACTTCCGTGTCGAGCGGCTCCGGCGGCGTCCACGACGAGGCGTCCACCTTCTGATGAGGGTCAGTCGTACCAAGGCGCTTGGCCTTGTTCTTCATGGCCTCGCGGGCCTTTTTAGCCATCTCAGACATGCTTGCTCCTAGCTAGGTTCCGGGCGTCCCCGGTGCCGCCAAAAGGGGGGCTTGGGCGGCTACAAGCCTTACTCTCATGCTACGCCAAGTTTCATCCTTTGACGAGCATGTGGTGAATGATTTCAAGCGCTTTGTGCAGCGCAGCATCCTTGCCGCCGCCGGCTGCGCCACCGCGCGCGCGACCCTCTGCACCCTTCCGCTCTTCCATTTCAGCCCGGCGCGCCCGCTCAAACAGATCGGCGCGACCACCGCCCTCTTCCATCATGGATTTGTTGTATTGCCGCCAAAGCTCGACAGATGCAGGCTCCGCAGCCCGTGCGGGGGTTGCGGCAGTTCGAGCGGCAGCGGGAGAAGATGAAGCAGCACGCTGGAGAGCTGCATAAACCGGGTTGTAAGACGCGCGCCCATCGTCAGACGTGCCTCCAGTCATGGCTACGCCCGGAGTTTCGCTGCGAACGTCATCCGAGAATTGAAGGTTTGCAGGAGATGCAGAAGCCGCTCCTTCTCCTCGCATATCGCGTGCAGCATTAAGAGCAACGGAAGAAGCGCCAGCGCCCATCCCAGCGCCACCAAGCATACGAAGGATAGAACCAACGTCGTACCCGCTTTGAGTAGCAAACGCGGGAAGATTGCCGACAACATCACTGCCCCCTCTAAGAGCCGGCACGCCGAACGAACCAGCCTGCGTGCGGCCTGCGCCCGGCATGGTGAAGTTTGGACGATAAGCTGTCGATCCTTCGCCTAGTGTAAACCCCGTTCCCGGTTCCGGGCGCGCAGCCGGAACAGAAGTTCGCGGCGCAGGCGTGCCGCTAATAGCCATGCCGCCGCCTTCGTCCATGAACCGGGCAACTTCAGCAGCCCGGCGAGCTTCTTCAGCCGCCAGACGGTTCTGAGCCATAGCTTTGGCGGCCTGCACCGCGTCAGCCGTTAGCATGCCTTCGCCTTCAGCCGTAGACATCTGACGAGCCGTCAAACCCGCGTCTTCCGCAGCCCGCAGCGCGCGCTGACGAAGCGCCTCGTTAACTGCCGTGCCGCCCTCACCTTCCATCTCAGCAAGCTGGCGCGCCCGGAAGGCCTCTTCTCGGGCAACCCGGTCGCGAGCCATGCGCTGCGCCGCAGCAATCGCATCGTCGCTCATGCCGCCTTCGCCGGCCATGCGGCCAATGTCATCAAAGGGGCTAGAGACTACGTCGCGGGCAGTAATACCAGAGCTTGGGACACGCGGAATATCGATTCGCGGCAGGAACTCACCGCTGGTCAGCCGGGGCGGCCCGGACGGAGCCGCAGGAGCCGGAGCCAGCATTTCGTCCGGGGTCATCGCATTGCGGCGCGGTCCCGTCAAAAGAAGCGGAGACTGCGTAGCGGCCCCAGCCTTCTCGCCGCCAAGGATTGAACGGGCAAGATTGACCGCGCGGCCAGCACCGGCAATCGCGGCTTCAGGCGCAAGAGCCGTGACGACCATTTCGGTGCGAAACATTTTGCGCGCTACACTCTGCGCTGCGTCCTGCGCCTTCTCGGGCGAGCCAGTCCGCCGAAGAACATCATTATATGTATTTTCAACGGTTTCGCGCTTGAACCGCTCGTAGGAGTTTTCTCCTCCTTGCTGGCCCGCAATAAACGTTTGGTTCTCTTCAGGAATGTACATGTTCCGAGAAAACGTGCGAGGCGTCAGTGTGCGTGCGTCAGCCATCATGCGCCTCCAAATCCGGGCGGTTTAAGTCCGGTGCCTATAATCTCCTGAAGGGCCGGCTCAATAAGAGGCGCGGCGACGGCAAGGGCTTCCGGGTTCTTTAAGACATCTTGCGCGACATCAAGAAGCTGGATGCGTTCATCCGACAGATGCTTCATACGCGCGTTTTGAACAGCGTTTGTCTCGTTTTGAATGTCTGCGTTGGCTTTAGCCTGCTCAAGATTGGCCTTAGCCATATCAAGCTGACGCTTCGTCGCGCTGTCTTCTGCGCGGGTCTTGGCGTCAAGCATGCGGGCTTCAGAGTTCTTCGCGTCATTCTGCGCGTCAGCCATAGCCTTCTGAGCTTCTGGCGTGGGCTTGTTGCGCTGATCCGGCGGCAGGAAGAACTGCTCAGGGTTATTCCACCCAAGCGCTTGAAGAGCAGCCGTTTCAACAGCGATAGGGTCATACAGACCCGGATTAGACTGCTGAAGCTGCTTCAATGCGCTGATCTTCACAAGGCGCTGGGCCTGAGAAGCGGTGTTGGGATCGGCGTGCGGCACAAAGTCAAAGTTATCAATCGCCGTCAGGAACGTCTTCTCGTCCCATTCGCTGGCGCGCTTCTTGTTCCCCTGCCAGAAGCTGTCGGGATGTTCCTTGAACGTGCGGATCAGAAGCTGAAACTCTTCTGACTGGGCTGCATGCAGGCGCTTATGCACTGCGTTCAGCACCTTGGCGGCCTGTTCCAGCATTGCCAGCGTGGTGCCGACCGGCATTTCGGTCTTACCTTCGCCGACCTGCTGCTCCGCAGTGCCGCCAATTCGCATGCCGGTCTGAGCAATGTTCTCAACCAGCGTCATCAGCGCGCCAGACGGCGGTTTGTATGGGATTTCCATAATCGCGTCACGCAGCGGCATACCGCCGGTCTTTACCAACACGCCGCCGCCCGGAGGAATGCGGAAAATGTTGGTGTTCTGACGCGCCCCGGTGTCAGCCATAAGGAAGCCGGGGAAGTTATTGTACATGCCCGCATCAAGAAGTTCGCGCCAAGCAGCGGTGATCGCGTTCGTCGTGTTGCCGAGGATGTGAAGCAGACCGATGTCATAGAAACCCATGCCGGGGACAAAGGTGTACTTCACAAAGTTTTGGCGAGCGGTCGGGAGTTCTTCTTCGTCTTCATCGTAGTTGCGAACAATCGACAGAATTTCTTGCGAGGACACGTCAATCGTTACGCGATACGGAATCTCAAGCCCGGTGGTCTTGCCTTTCCACTTATGCTCAAACCCTTTGATGTCGAGTTCGCAATAGCACTCATAGATTTCGCGGTCGCGATCAACGGGCCGCGTAGCTTCAGGCTCAATCCCTTGCTGGGCATTTTTTTCGCGCTTAACGCTATCAAGGTCAGGAGCTTTGGGGGCTGACAGCTCAACATCGCGATAGACGCCAAGAATTTGAAGCCGCTTCACAGTAGAGGGGCGCATGTAAACGCGGTGCGTGATGCGCTTGGCGTTCTGTAGGTCGGTCGCCGCGTTGTTGACGATCAGGTCATCGGCATCCACCGACTCGGAAACCGGGCGGTTCCGCAGCGGGCACTGATAAACCTTTTTAAAGGCTGTGCCGCCAAACCCGAGCATCAACAGCATGCGATCCGTGTCGGGATAGTATTCAGTCGCAACGCTGGTGAGGTAATGATTGAGATCACGCTCCAACGCAGTCGCAAGTTGGTCTTTTTGGAGGGTGACATTGTTGCCGTCGTCGCGGATTTTTACCGGACCATCGGTTGGCAGCAGTTCTGAACGGGCGTTGGCTTGGAACCGAAGCACTGCCTCCAGAAGAAGGGGGTGCCGCACCTTGCTCATGCCGTCTACAGGCGCGCCATCAGAAGCGCCCTGCACGTTGGGTATCTCAACCTTCAAGCCAAGAAGCTTGATGCCAAGGGCGCGGTCTTCAATCCACTCTTTGCGAGAGGAGAGATCGTCTTCAATGCCCTCAAGAAGCTCACGCGAAATGCGAGAAAGCTCATCCTGCTCAATACGATCTACGAGATTGCTAAACCACTCGGTCGTATTGTTCTCAGCAGCGCGTTCAATGGGGTTCCCATCAAGAGAAACGCTGACGGAGCCGTCAGCATGTTCGATCTTGAGGATATTGCCCTTGATGTCGAACTCAGGCCGGTCGCCACCGCCCTCATCAATCTCAACAACAACCTCTTCTGGAGACGCAGTTGCTTCATCCTCCAGTGGAAGCTGACGGAGATTGGGCATCAGGCCCGGTGTCATCGGCATGAGCTATTCCTCTTTGGCCGCCAGCCGCTCCATTTCCTGAACGAAGCGTTGAATACCCTCTTGCGCGGCGAGTGTATCTGATTTTGCTAGGATTTCATAGTGACGCACGTAGTCATGCGGGTCTTCACCCCAGACTTCGACCTTAAAACATCCGATTGTCTTAGGCGTAGGCTCCCTGACGACATCAACCACTGCCTTAGCAAGCACTCTGCTCATCTTATCCTCAAGTTTAGGCTGGGTAGAGCGGGGGCATTTTGTTCCCCCTAAACGTCATGCTCTCCCGCATATCGCTTTCCCACTCTTGGTAACGCACAAGCACGCCCGCGTCACGCAAATGCCGTAGTGCCATGCTTACGGTATCGACCAAATCGTCGTGTTTGCCTTTGGGGAACTGCCCGACCTGTTGGATGACCATGTCGGCCCATTGTTTATTGGGCGCGTAGACCATTCCATCGGCAAAAAGGTGTTCGACTGAGTAGAGTCGGGACAGTTTGTCCTGACTTTTTGGGTCAAACATCTGCACGGCAAAGTTTTCGTAGCCGTAAAGGCGCTTTAGCTCCTGAGCTACGCTGTGGCCGGCGGCTTTATTCTCAACGAGCAGGCGATCTACCTTCATCTGGCGGCATGTGAGGGCGACTTTCTGCACAAGTTGGTGCAATTCGTACCTTCCCTGCCAAGCCTGCATCAGCATAACCTTGGGAGAGCCGCCAGCGTTGGGATTGCCGTTGAATTTGATCTGTGCGGCCTCATCAAAGAGGGCGGATTGGGCTTCTGCAACCTTATGTTTTTGATTTCTATTGACGTAATTATCCGCAAAGGTGGTTTTTGCCCCTGAGAAGACGCCCCAGATGGTCAAGGCAGAGGGGTCATTCTCTGTTTTTGCGGTGTATGCGGTGTCTAGGGACGCGATGATGAGGTCCATAGGCGGGTATTCTGGTGAATCCCATGTCTGCCACCAGTCGGTTTTGATGATACCGCCGCCTTTAGGCTCCGGGCGTTGCTGTAGTTGGCCGGCAGCGGCCCACGGGCCTAGCTGATTTTCCAAGATTGCGACTTCGCGTTCGCCAAAACGCTCGGGCCAGAGGAGCAAACCCTCTCTTTTTTCAAGAGTTTCCTCTGCTTCGATGCTGATCGGGATGCGGTTGCCGTCTTCATCGACATCGACAAGGGGCGTTCCCTCTGCATCGACGCCTCTGGGGTCATTCCACCCGATGGGTGTGACCGAGTGTCTGCGCCATTCGTAGCGCATGGGGAGACAGAGGTGGGTCCATTCCCCCTGATTTTTAGACATGATGTGGCCGGTCAGGTCTTCTTCCGACAGCCTTTGCTGGATAACAATGAACGCGCCCGTTTTAGGGTCGTTGAGACGGGTTGAAAGCGCTGAGTCCCACCATTCGATGGTCGTTTGGATGGTGGCTTCTGAAAACGCTTCTTGGGCCGCGTTAGGATCGTCCACCACGATGATTGACCCGCCTTCGCCCGTGAGAGCAGAGCCAACCGATGTCGAAAGCCGGGAACCGTTTTGATCATTATCGAACCTTGTCTTTGTGTTCTGATCGCCGGTTAACCTAAACCGTTCGCCCCAGCGTTGCTGATACCACGGGCTATCGATCAGCCTGCGGCATTTGACGCTATCGCGCAGGGCTAGCTGTTGGGCGTAAGACGCATGAAGGAACTGCACGCCGGGGCCAGACGTTGGGCTGTCCCATTGCCGTGGCTGCGCCCATACCCAAGCCGGGAACGCCACCGAGGTCAGCGACGACTTCGCACAGCGAGGCGGAATGTTGATGATAAGCCGTTTGATGTCGCCGTCTGCTACGGCTTGGAGATGCTCGGCCACGGCCTCGATGGGCCAACCATCAGTAAAGGGCGAGGCGTCAATATAGCGCCAAGAACCTTTTAGAAACTTGTATAGGCTATCTTCGCAATCTGATCTGTCGATGTCGATCAGTTGCTTTTCGATGTCGATCTTTTTCCCGTCGATCTCAAGGAACGGCATTTTTGCGCCTGCGAGTGCGAGGAAGCTTGCTGAAGGTTAGGTATTTCTCCCCGGTGGCGGCGTCCTCCCAACAATCCAAATAGGCCTCCAGAGCGTGCCGGGGGTCTTGAGATATAATTAAATCCCCGTCTCCGTCCTCATACACAAACCCATCAAAAGCTGTGTCTAGCTCTGTGCGGCGCAGCCAGCCAAAAGTGTGGTGCCAGCCGTGCGCGATAGCTTCATCATTCATGGCTTTCTTCCGAAAGTTATGTTTGTCTCCGCGCGAATTTCCTGATTTCGCCATGTCCAGCACTCCCCGTCCTCCTGAAAACAGACCCAGAGCAGATCATGTTCTGCGCCGTAATCAATCAGGAAGTGAGCTAGAGCTTTCCCACGCGGGGTGACTAATGGTATTGGCGGGTTGAGTTGCAGGATCGTTTGCAAGGCGCACCGTCATTTCATCAAAGCTGAGTTCAAACCTGTCCGTTGGCTTGGCTATATTTGGATATTGGATTAGCAGATCGACAGGTATCCACCGGCCTTCCAGACATCTTCGCCGCCAGTGCCAGACAAACCTATACCTTTGCCGGTGGTTCATCTTTCCTCTCCAACGCAGCGCGGGCGACATCAATGGCGCTTTCAATCGGAAACGCTCCAAACTCCGGGTCAGGCGTCATCGCAGCGATCTGCCGCAGCGCTGCCTCAAGCTCCTTAATCCGGTCAGCAAACTCCCACGCCTTAGCAACAGCTAGCTCCCGGCTGCGCGTTTCCTCCACAAGCTCACGCTTCAAAATTTCAATCTGATAGGCAAGCTCATGCGTCCAGCCAAGCTCCTTCAGCGCTTTGGCGGCAATCATGTTGTTAATCCCGCCACCCGCACGGGTGACCGCCTTATTCAGCCGGGAGGCAAGTTTATCCATCCTGCCGCTCCCGCGCCTTCTTGGCGGCCTTAACAGCCAAGGCCTTATCCAAGGCAAACGCTCGCTTCTCAGCCGGGGTGTTCTTCCCACCCTTCGTCCCCGCCCGTGCCGCCAGAGCTTTATCTTTGCTAAAGCTGCGGTTCTCAGGCTTCACAGACTTGCCGCCCTTAGACGCAATCAATCGACGCTTCTCAGGGTCCATAGCGGCAAACCCACGACGCGCCTTTACCTTAGCAGTAACATTTTCCACGATTTTTCCCCCAGCTATAGGGACCCAAAAGGGGACCCAAACCAAAATGCAGTTTCCACAAACTACACCGTAGGGGGACCCGTGTCAAGGCAAGTGTTGATTTGCCTTGCGGGCAGTAGTGGGGAGGAATTTTGGGGTATTTGCGGGGAGGGGTGGAGCCTCGGTTTGGGCCGGCCCTGTTTTACCCGCCTCCCTCCCCCGTCGCTGGCGTCGGGTACCTTAACCCATTGATTTTCCTAGCATTTCCCTCCCCCTCCCCTCGGAGCGGATGCTGCTAAGTGTCTGATTCTTCTGCGAGTTCGCCTTCGATCATTGGCGGCGCATTGGTGGCGGCCTCTAGTGCGGCACGCAATGCGTCGCGCGCTTCCGGTGCTAGCGCCCTGCTATCGATAACAAGCGAAGCCGTTTGGATCGGGCCGCCGTCCTTTCCGGTTAGCTCGATAGACTGTTTTGATTGCGCTGCATAAGCGCCCGGATTCAGGCGTTCCGCGTACCATCTCATTGAATCTGAATAGAGTCGGGCCGCGGCTACCGTTGCGCCGTCTATTTGTTCGCCTGCTAATACGCGCGCGTACAATTCACGCGGGACGGTGGCGGCTTGCGTGAACGCGTGTTCGGCCAAAGCGCCCTTTGCGCGTGCGAGAATGGAAGCAAAAGAGGGGTTACTTTCTGCCCATCTATAAACAGTAGCCCGATACAAGCCTAAAGCATCGCAGGCTTCGGTGACCGTCATTCCTTCCGCCATTAGGTCCAGAATCTTCTTTCCGGTTTCTTCCGTGTACGTAGTAGGCCTTCCCGTTTTAAGGATAGCTTCAGGGGTTCGCCTTTTGGCTTTTGCTAGTGGCAGATTAGCCGCCAAGGCTTCGCGCAATTCAGCGCCACTATGCCGACGCATAAGCGCCTTCTCTTCCGGCGATAGTTTCCGCCCGCCTTTCTTGGCCGCCTTCACCGGCTTTGCGGCTTGCGCCTTTTCCGGCCCGCTCATTGGCGGCTTCCCTTAAAGCGCCCGTCTATATCTTGCGCGCCGTTCCATTCCGGCCCGGCTTCGCCTTCCGGCCTTGCCAATCTGGCCGCCACGCAAGCCGCCGCTAGCACAAGCGCCGGAAGCGCGACAAATAAAGCCAAGGCTAAGTAAATCGGCCAATCCATAGAAACCCCCGCGATTCCAGTGTCTTTGATTATAGCACACTGGAATCACTAGCCAAAGCCGCGCAAAGGTTACGCACAAGCGAAACGTGAACAAATAGGGAACATTGCTTTTTAGGTGCCAAGATAGCCGCGAAGCGCCAAGCCCGTCCTAAGCCTTCCTAGAGGCTTTTAGAGCCATGTCAATTTATTGACACCCGGCGGCGCAAAATATTCATAGCCAAGCTAAAAAAAGGCTTGCATGGCCAAATGACAGGCGTAAGATAAATCCAGACTCGCGCACGCGCGCGGGCGCGCAAAGGGAAACAAAGCAATGGCTAAGTTAGTTTACTGGATTGCGCCGCTATACAATGATCCAACCTACAGTTTAGTTGGAAAGACTAAAAAGGCTGTACTCGAGCAGATTAACGCAATGGAAGAAAAATACCGAAGCGACTATGAGCCAATCGAAAAGCGCGTCATCTATTACAAAGACGCCTTTGACCTTTTCGATCATGTTTCCGGCGAGGATGGCGGGCGCTTTGCGGGCGCATTAGAGAAAAGCCGCAAGGCGTGACTCTTGGCTAGTGCGCCCGCCACGCGCGGGCGCATCGCCAAGCGCCAAGCCGCGCTTGATTAAGCAATGGGAGCCAAAGCTATGGAAAACGCAAGCTATACCATGCGCCGCGATTATGCTAACCGCTGGCTAGCCGAGTCTTGGTTCAATCTAGGCGAAAAGCGCCGACTCACAATTTCCACCAAGAAAACGGGCGGCGGCTATGTTCAAGCCTTTGCTAGCGTGGCGACAATGGACGGCGCATGGGCAAGCCATGTTATTTTCCAAGATTATGCGCGCACCGTGATAAGCGAAAAGCGCGTAGCGACGGAAAAGGCGATTAAAGACGTTCACGAAAAGGCGCTTGCAATGGCGCCGGAGATTATCGCCGAAGTAGCCGCCTTTTATGAAAGGGCCGCCGCATGACTCTGCTAGAAACCGAAGGCCTTTATAACTTAGCAATGGAAAAGGCCGCGCAAGCCGCCAAGGCCGGGCGCTTCGATAGCGCCGCCGGTTACCTAAGCGCCGCCGCTATCTATTGGCGGCGCTTGTCTGAATTGAAAGCTACGGTTGAAGCAATGAAAGGAAACAAGCAATGAGTAAGCAATTCGGAAGCCTGAAAGAAAAGATTGCGCACGAAAAGGCCGCGCGCGCCGCCCGTGACTCCGCCTTTGAAAAGCTTTGGGCGGAAGCAAGCGCCGCCGGTTATGCCGCGGGCGACCATATGACTCCGCGCGCAATGATTGTTACGGATTGCGACGGTAATCCATTAGAAAAGGTTATCGAAGGCGTTTGCGGCTTTGCATGGGTTAGAGTCAAAGCCGCAAACAAAGGATTCGGCCATTGGCTTTTGAAAACTGGACGGGCGAAACGCGGCTATTATGGCGGCGCGGAAATATGGATTCACGCGCACAATCAAAGCTATGAACGCAAGCTTAAGCACGCGCAAGCAATGGCGCATGTTTTGAAGGAAGCCGGAATCGAAGCCTATGCTAGCGGGCGGCTTGATTAAGGAGTCACGCAATGCGCACTCATTGGCTAATCTTAAAAGATAAGGCCGCGCCGCCGCGCTTGCGTTGGCGGCTTGAATATAAGCCGCAAGGCCATGGCTGGAGTCGCCTTTCAAGCTACCCCACGCGGAAGGCCGCCGCACATGTAGCAATGCTTATGCGTGAACGCGGAGACCCTGTTTCATGGGAAGGCCCGCCAATTCGGCTAGGCTTGGCGCTTATAGACCCTTGCGCCATGCCGCGCGATTGACTCTTGGCTAGTGCGGGCGGCTTGGCCGCCCGTATCGCCAAGCGCCAAGGCCGCGCTTGATCAAGCAATGAAAGGCGAAGCAATGCAAAATAGGATTTACAGCCTCGACTCCGCTAAGGCGATAAAGGCGCAAGGCTTTGGCTACCTTAACGCGATTCACTATTTAGCGCCCGGCTCATTGTCGGGCGCTAATCTTTGCGCCCATGCAAGCGCGGGCTGTTTGGCCGGTTGCTTAGGATGGGAATCAGGTCAAGCCGGAATGGTAGCCAATGATTCCGATATTAATTCCGTTCGGGCTAGCCGCATAGAAAAGGCGCGGCGCTTTATGACAAGCCGCCCGGCCTATATGTGGGACGTGGCGAAGGCGACGGCCTTGGCGATTAAGGCCGCCAAGCGGAAGCGCCTAAAGCTATGCGCCCGGCTTAACGGATCGTCGGACATAGGATGGGAAGGAGTCGGGCTTGAATTAAGCCCGGATCAAGCCGCCGCCATTGCGCGCATAGTGAAGCGCCCCATAGCCGCCGGGCGCTATCGTAATATCATGGCGCTTTTCCATTGGATTCAGTTTGTGGACTATACAAAGAATCCGGGCCGCATGCGGAAGCAAGCCGCCGCGCATTGGCCGCCCAACTATAGCTTAACCTTTAGCCGTTCTGAAACTAATGAATCGGACGCGCTTAAGCTATTAGCCGAAGGCTTTAACGTGGCGATTGTTTTTGCAGGCGGCCTTCCGCGCCGCTGGAACGGATTCCGCGTCATTAATGGCGATTTACATGATCTGCGCCATCTAGACCCACGCGGAGTCATTGTCGGGCTTTCCCCTAAAGGCCGCAAGGCCAAGCGCGACGAGTCGGGCTTTGTCATTCAAGACTGGCGAAAGGCCGCCAAAGCGCCCGCCAAGCGCCGGGCCGCGTGACTCTTGGCTAGTGCGGGCGGCCAAGCGCCGCCCGTATCGCCAAGCGCCACTCCGGCGGCTTGAAAGCAAGGAGTCAAAGCTATGGGAACATATAGCGCCGCCCCTTGGCGGCTAAAGCAATTTGATTGCGTTTATATCGAAAGCGCGGGCGGCTATCAGATAGCCGAATTAATCGACTCCGATTCCGATAGCGAAGCTTGGCCTAGCATTGCGGAAGCAAAAGCAAACGGGCGGCTAATCGTACAAGCGCCCGCGCTTTTAGACTATTGCGAGCGGCTTCTAGGCTTTGCTTATGCTCACGGCGATTCAAGCGCGCTTGCCAAAGCGGGCGGCCTATTAGACGGGGCGCGGGCGGCCATAGACGCGGCGCGCGGCGAATGAAAAGCGCCGCCCGGATTATCTTTCTAATCCTTTCCGCCGGGCTTTTTTTCTTTGCATGGTTCGCGTGGCATTATTTTCTAAAGCCAAGGCCGCCCCCGAAAGGACACTAAACCAAGCCCCCGCGCTACGGTGCGGGGGTTTTTCTTTGTCTAAAAATTGCAGACCAATCAGCGCAATTTATTTTCGCAGTTTATTTTTAATTCCAAAAATTAATTTGCCCGGACGGACCAGCGGACCAGCGGACCAATGGACCAATGGACCAATGGACCGATGGACCGATGGACCAAATTAATCCAGCGTAACTTTCAAAATATCTGCCCAATCATTCCCATAAAATTCGGGAAGAATTACCTCACATTGCTTTTTGAATTGGACCGAAAGCCTGTTTGCCAACTGATATGCTTTAGCCTGCCCGGTATAATTTTCGTCATTATCCCCGAAAATGAAAATCATCTCAGCCTCCGGGGGAGGGGACCATTTCCCTAACATAGTTCCGTTAACGGTAGCCCATACCGGGACCATTTTATGCAGGATGGACGCTGCCATAGCTGTCTCTATCCCTTCAGCGACCCCCATCATCTTTTGCGCTTTCCCTAACCGGACCGCTGCGCCCTCCGGCAATGGACCGCGCATCACTCGCTTAACAGGCTCGGCCTCGGCTTTACGCCCATCGCTTGTCAAAAAGGTACAGTGAAGGTTCGCCGCCCGCCCGTTTGGACCGGCGATCATGCAGACCATCGCAGGCATTCTGGACCGTGTGGCTGGGTTCCATAATGCAGTATGCTCTCTAAGGCTATTAGAAGACAACAGACAGCCCACACGGTGTTTCAGGTATCTACCAACCGGCGAGTTTTCTGTCGGCTGCCTACAGGCCTGCCAGACGGCCTGCATAGCCTTCCTATCCTTGTCCTCTGGCGATGGACCGTCGTTTCTGTTTTCTAGCTTGAACCCAAGCATTCCTGCGACCTGTTTCCGTGCATCGAGGAACTGGATTCCCGCCAGCCGCTGAATCAGATCGAAGCCATCGCCGTGGCCACATTGATTGCACAGCCAAGACCCAGTCCCGTCCCGATCATCAAAGCGAAACCGATCCTTGCCGCCACACATGGGGCATGGACCGTGCGCCCGTGGGTTCATAGGCGGGTGATAGCCAAAGCTCGGCAGTATCTGCCGCCAATGGCCGCGCGCAACGTCGGTTATTTTCACGCCGCACCCTTCGCCTTTTCGCGAGCCTTAGCGCGAGCGATGTTCCGGTGCTTGATCCACGACGCAGTGGCCGGCGAGACAGAAACCGCCGGCATCGGCTTGATCGTAGGCGCAACCCCGAATTTATCTTTGTAGCTGTAATAGGCCCAACCGTCAGCGTAGCCCTTGTCTCGGGCGTGGCGCAGCAGCTCGGAATAAAAATCCAATTTTTCCTTCATCGTATATTTCGAGGCTTTGAGTTTTTTGCCGCGCGTTAATTCCAGTAATTCGCCCGCCTCGTTTTCTATTTTGTTTTTCGCCTCGGGTTTAAATCCGCAGGACGGGCAAACATGAACCTTTGGCGGCTTCACGAAAGCGCATTTCGGACACTCTTTCGGAAGGACCACGGCCTTCTCGCGGACCGCCTGCGATTTATGTCCATCGTCTAGCTCATCGTGATGAATATCCGTGACGAAGCCCAGCCGCAGCGTCGTATCGCTGTGGTCAAGGATCAGGCAGTAATCCTTCCCCGGCGCAGTACGAAGCCCACGCCCGATTATTTGCGTGTAGAGAATCTCGGATTTAGTCGGACGGGCAAGGATCAAACACCGCACATCCCAATCGACGCCCGTGGTCAGGACGCCGACGTTGCAGACGATTTTAATCTCGCCTGATTTGAACTTAGCCGCCACATCGCGCCGCTCGTCCTTCTCCGAATAGGCATCGACGTAACCTGTCGCCACGCCGGCAGCCTCAAACTGGCTCTGGATATGTTTTGCGTGAACGCGATTCACGGCGAAGCACAGGGTCGGTCGGTTCTGCCCCTTCTCCAGCCACGTCGAGACTATGTCCGCGACCAGCGCAGACTTGTCCATCGCTTGGCCCAACCCTTTGATTTCGTAATCTCCCAGCACGGTCTTCACGCCGCGCAGATCAGGATGGGAGGGCGCAAAAACTTTAAAATCGGAGAGGTGACCTTGGTCGATCAAATCCTGTGTTGTTACGCTTATGATTAAATCATCCCAAATCTTCCCCATCCCTTTCGCCCACGGCGTGGCGGTCAGGCCCACGAATGGAACGTTCTTCCAATCTGGCAGCGCCATCCACCGCTCATAGAGCTTGAACGAGACATGGCACTCGTCCACGATGACCAAATCAACTTTCGGGATGTCTCGCCGGTTTAGCGTTTGGACCGAACAGACTTGGACCGGCTGGTCGCGATCCGTCAGTTCGTGAGCGGCCTGCATCACGCCCACTTCCAAAATCCCATGCCGCGCAAACCGCTCGACAGTCTGGTCGATCAGTTCCAACGCAGGCACGGTGAAGATTACGCGCTTGCCCTTCTCGCGAGCCATGCGGACGATGCTCGCAGCTACCTCGGTTTTCCCTGATCCAGTCGGAGCCTGAACCACCGGGCGTCTTTTGCCGCCAGCGAGGGAACGCCTAAGCTTCTCAATTGTGTCCCATTGATAGGTTCTCAGTTCCATAGCTCAAGCCCCCTTCTTAAGCTGGTCTGTGCCTATATTATTAGTATTATATATATCCAGTGTATTAATAAGGTTATTAACCCTCTGGCGGCCTTGTATATCCAGTGTACTTTCTGACTCTGTCTCTGACTCTGACTCTGGTCCTGTTTCATCCGCCGTTTCAGAAACGATGCTGAAACGTTTCCTGAAACGTTTCACACGCTCAGTAGAACTATCTGATTTGTATTGTCTTTTGTCCCAGCCGTGGACAGCGTAGTGGTACCCGTCAGGGCCACCGTTAGCCCTATCGAGAAGGCCAGCGTTCGATAGGCGTTCGAGGACCGTGAGGCATACCGTTTCAGGCACTCTGAGTGAAAATGCGATTTGTGAAACGTTTCGTGGCAGGCCGCCATTGCGACAGCAAAGACAAAGCAAATTGACCCAGTGCTTGAACGTGTCACCGTCCAGACACTGAACCTTGGGATCGTCTAAGGCTTCGTGATAGAATCTAAACCACGTCAGACGGGGGGCGTTCTTCATGCTGGATCACCATCCATTGTGGTTGATCCGACGCTCCACCCGCGATATATTGCTGGCGCAACATCGGAACACCGCCATGTTCCGTTTCACGCCCCGGTGAAGTTAGCGCTTCGCCGGGGCATTCTTTTAGCGTATCTCATTTCGTTTTCGGCTTCAACTCCAAAGCCAGAAAGACCGCGTGCGGAATGCGCCGCTCACCGGCCAGCCATCGATAGATCGTTCGCTCCCCGACCTGTAAATAGCTGGCGGCCTCCGTGTTCAACATGTCGAGTTTATAGAGAAGCTCACGCAGACGTTCTGCTTCATCTTCGCGTGTCGGCTTCTTCTTAATTTTTTTCTTAGCCATCAGAACATATCCGTCACAATGTGGTTAAGCGCAGCCCGGTGAGTCTCATACCGGCCCACCTCACCACGCGGCGTCATGGCCTGATAGTTCTCAATTCCGCAGCGTTTGACCCAGCCAATCACGGCTCCGTTGAAGGCAACCTCGGTGATCCCGTCGTCCCCACGCTCGCACGTAAGGACAGGGTCGGTAATTGAATTGCCGGCCTTTGCCGGCCCAGCGCCATCAATGACAACGCCGCACATGTCCGCGATGTGTTTCGGTAATTCCATAGCTTATCTCCATTGCTAAGTTTTAGTTTTTATTCAGATATGCGGCTGCCATAAATTGGGCGGCCAGCGTGTTCCTGCCGCCATGACTGACCAACAATTTCCCAATCGAATCCTGACGGGAGCTTCTGGCGGCTGGTGGGGCAGCAGTAGTAAGCCCAAGGATTGTCGTCGCCCGCAAACACACGGGGCGAGCGGTAAACGGTCGGCTGGTACACCATCTCGGTTACTTCGTTAATATCACAGCCAAGCCATTCGGCGATTATTGTCGCGGCGGGAGTGATGCGATCTTTTACAGTCATATAGCTTTCCTCATTTCTTTAGAATGCCAATATGACATGTCCAGGGGGCATGGTCAACGCAATTTTTCCTTAATTTTATCTTCGTTTTTATGTAGCCATTTCAATGTGTTAAGGGCGGCCTGCAATTCTGGCAACCAACTTTCTTTTAATTCTACGGTAGACGCATCGCGCTTTTTCTTTGCGACTAAATCGCGCAGGATTGCAATGTGGCCTTCTAAATTCACCACCGCCCGTTCGACAGCCATGATCTGAATATCGAGCGGAATCTTCATCGCCTGCCTACAAATGTGGTTGAGCCGGGGTTTTTGGCGTCGAAGAGATACCAGCAACAATTATCCATGCCGGTGTTCCGCGAACCTTCGATCCATTTCACCCGGCCCACGGACACGATCATGCGACACACATCGAGATGGGCGCGAGCTTGGCCTGTGTGCATCCAGTCAGCATCGAACAGAAGCCACGTTGGGCGCAAGCGCGAGCATCGTTCTATGATCTGGTGAAGCACAGGCCGGTCCCAAGGCGGGTTGGTGATGATAAGATCGGCCCCTTCTAAATCGTCTTCGCTGATCCATGATGCGTCGTGCTGCCTGACTCCTGCCGCCAGAGGGCGCACGTCAAACGCCGACACGCAGCGCATCCCGTGGTTCTCAAGATGCCCGGCCAACACACCCGCGCCAGCGCACGGCTCGCAGAAGGTCTGCCCCCGCGTCAGATGCGGGAGCAGGGGCGCAATAGCGGAAAGGGGCGTCGGGTAATAGTCTAGCTTGACCCGTTCAAAGTCAGACCTTTTCCCCATCTTGCCCCTCCAGAGCGGCTCCGGCTATGCAGAAATAATCCGCTTCTGGCGACATGGGATGGGTCGAGCGTTTGCGCGAAAGCTCCATCACGATCCGCAGCGCCGCCTCCAGTTGCTCAATGCGGTCGGCAGCTTCGCGAATAAACGAACTTTTACCTTCGTCATATTTGTGGAACACGCGCAGCCGCGCCACCAGATCATCAGCCATGTCTTCCCTCCAAAACATCCATTATTTCTTTCTTTAACTTTTCTATTTGAAGCCGGGCCTCCGTTCGTAAGACGCAATCTTTCGTGACAAAATCCTCCAAGCGGTTATTTTGAAC
>Ga0181344_1000039_pt1 | contig 58764 bp, 71 predicted proteins | sample Su13VDMLBDD_FD_130098 | JGI IMG/M metagenome (GOLD analysis project Ga0181344, IMG submission 130098) | Freshwater viral communities from Lake Michigan, USA - Su13.VD.MLB.D.D | ecosystem: Environmental > Aquatic > Freshwater > Lake | place: USA: Michigan | collected 2013-07-15
AGAAAAAAAGCAAAGCCCGACCAAGGACTAATCACTCAGCTTGAGAAGATGATTGCTAGTGGACAAGTTACGTTCGATAATTTTGTGGACACGGGACGGTTCATCAACGAGAAGGAGTTCAGAAAGAACAATCCAAGAGAGGTATTAGAGGCTGACTGTACCGACATCGTTGTCTATGCGGGTAAATTATACCTACAGGTTCTAAAGTCGGGAAATTACCGCCTAAGAATCGACGAGAGCAAGGGTGGAATCGAGAGTCAGTCACTCGATACAATGGAGCTATCTCTTTGGTCTCTTGTTGCAGATAAACTTTTCAACGATAAGAAATAATTAATAAAAAATTGTACTACAAATGAACAAAGGTGTTATCTTTGCGTCATAAAACAGAAAAAAGTATATGAAACAGGAAGTTTTTAATCAATATGCAGAGAAAGTTTCTGAAGTTTTTAGAATTGACAAAGAAAGTCTGTTCTCTAAATCAAAGAAAAGAGAGACGGTTGATGCCCGGTATTTGCTCTACTATCTTTGCTTTCACAGACCCATGCAAGTGGGTTACATTGAGAGGTTCATGAGTGAGAATGGGTACTCAATTCAGCACTCGACCATCATCCATGGAATCAATGTCGTGAAGAGTAAGGTCAGCGAAGACAAGGACTACGAGGCTATCGTAAAGGACCTAGAAAAATCAGTATACATCTAACAATCAAATCAGCATGTCAGCAACAAATCAATCAGTTTTTTCTACGTTGTCTTCAATCAACGTAAGAGACAAGGTAGAACGTAAAGGGAATCAAGACTACCTATCATGGGCTAACGCATGGACAATTCTCAAAGCCAATTACCCTAACGCACAGCGCAAAGTGTATGAGTCTGAGCACACAGGCTTTAACTATTTCACTGACGGGCGCACGGCATGGGTCAAGGTTGGGATAACCATCAACGAACAGGAGCACATTGACTACCTACCTGTTATGGACTTCCGCAACAACGCAGTGCCAATTGATAAGGTTACCGCAACGGACATAAACAAAACAATTCAACGTTCAACAGCTAAGGCTATTGCCATGCACGGACTAGGCTTGTCTCTTTGGACAGGAGAAGACGTGCCCGAGTTGACAACTGAGAAGCCTGCCAAAGCGGAGACGGAAAAGAAAGCTCAAGCAGACTCGGGAATCATTGAGCTCAAGAAGGGCACTGAGAATTGGGACAAGGTGGTGAGCTACGTTACAGCGAACAAGGCGCAAGGCTTGGAGAAAATCGGGCAGCAGCTTAATCGTAAGTACAAGATGTCGCCATCAATCAAAAAGGAAATCGCTAACATAATTAACTCTGAGGCATAATGGAGAATCAATTAGACGTGAGTGTCCTAGAGGTTCTCAAGGACGATAAAGAATACTACTCGGGTGTCGGAAAGCTATACCTATCAAACTCAGATATAGGTGTGCTGCTATCAAACCCCAAAGAGTTCGGCAAGGCAAGAGAAGACAACAAAGCTTTTGCTGAGGGCAGATACTTTCATCAGCTATTGATTGAGCCCGACAAGGCAAAGCATACTATGTTCGTGGACGTGAGCACAAGGACGACAAAGGAGTATAAGTCTTTCTGTGAGTCCAACAACCTTCCGTTCTGTTTGCTACGAAAGGAGATGGACGAGATGGAGAATCTTGCATCAGTAATAAAGGCCAACATTGTATTCTATGATGAGATATACAAGCCCGGAAATCAGTACGAGACTCCGGCGGTTGGAGAGATACAAGGCATGAATTGGAAAGGAAAGGCGGATATTATTACTGACGAGATTATCATTGACTTGAAGACCACATCAGATATATCAGCGTTCAAATGGTCGGCACGTAAGTACAACTACGACTCTCAGTGTTATATTTATCAGCAGCTTTTTGGCAAGCCGCTCGTGTTCTTTGTGGTTGACAAGACAACAGGACAACTTGGAATCTTCAGACCGTCTGAGAACTTCATCAAGGGTGGCGAGCTTAAGGTTGCTAAGGCTATCGAGGTGTGGAAAAAATACTTCGGGCCAAATCCAACTGACGATATAGATAATTACTATATTGACGATACGTTAGATTGACCCCTGTGAAGGGGTAGTCGGGTGGCGGAATTGGTAGACGCACCCAAAAGGATAGTGTTGAGGGTGACATCTCATGTAAATCTATATACAGGTTCGAATCCTGTTCCGACTACACGTTTCAGTTCATCACTGAATAGTATGTCCAATATGATGAGAAGCAGGTTGATTACCTACATGGAACTTCTGATAGGGAAACGCTCTATCCGGTTTGACTGACCGCGGGAAATATCAAAGAGAAGCAAAGAACAACGTGCTCTCATAGTCTATTTTATTAAACCACACGTGTAGAGAGTTCGTGCTCTCATAATGATGAGTCTGTCTAGGACTCAAACATTAAGTTTTTAATTTTTGTAATCAAGAGACGAAGGAGGATAACGTTTCTCCTTCTCTCTACATGATGTGAGTATCATGGTGTCTTTAAAGACACACCACCAATAGATGCGTTCAGCCTTAAGGATTCGTCGATTGGTTAACAAATAGATTAGGGCAAACAAAACAAAATCAAAATGTCAGAAGACAAAATTTTTGCAGACGGATTCGTATTCAAAAGAAACGAGAACGCACCGGAATTTGTGATTGGTAGAATGTCAATCAAAATTGAGGACGCACTTGCGTTCATGCGAGAACACGACAAGGGAGGTTGGATAAACCTTAATGTCAAGCAAGCACGTAGTGGAAACTACTATGTGGAGCTCGACAACTACGAGCCAAAGAAATCAAACTCTAACAATGGCCCAAGCCAACAGGAGACAACCGATGGGCCCGCTAAAAAAGAGCCGGACACAGACGACGACTTGCCGTTCTAGTCCAAGCAGAAAAGGTAGCAAAAGAAAGGGGGAAACGTCCCCCTTTTTTTAGCAAATTAGCATGACAAAAATGCCAAAGCAACTACCCCTATACTCTCTATATATATTCTTCTTCTTCTTCTTTTTTTATTAATTAAAATATAAAGTAAAAATTGACATAAAAGACATATAGATTGAGAGTCAAACAATTAAGTTAAAAAAATCTATCATAAAATCGTCATACAATATGCAGGTTACGTTATTTAAAAGCATAAGAGAGACCGATACCCCATTCTTCAGAAGCGTACATGCGGTTTTGAATAGGGTAAAGGACGGTGCGACCAAGGAATTGGTGAAGAAGATTCGCTCAGAGAAGCGCAAGCCCGAGCGCAACGAGATAAAGAAGCAGCTCCCGGCTATTTGCTTCAGCGGTACATTCAGTAAGCGAGCAGACTCAGCTATCATGGAGCACTCGGGTTTGATATGCCTAGACTTTGATGGGTACACCAAACAGAAGGAGCTGCTACAGGACAAGGAGAACTTTACCAAGAGTAAGTATGTGTTCTCTGTATTCATTTCCCCATCGGGCAATGGCCTCAAGGTTTTGGTTAAGATACCGGCAGACCCCGACAATCACGCAAACTATTTCAATTCTCTTGAGAAGCATTTCAACTCTCCCTATTTCGACAAGACGTCCAAGAATTTGAGCCGAGTTTGTTACGAGTCTTACGACCCACTCATTTACGTGAACGACAACTCATCAGTATGGGATGTTATTGAGGAGCCGGAGTATACCGAGGTAAGCAAAGTCAGAGACGCTCCTACCATACCCATTACAGACGAGAACAAGATTGTGGAAATACTTGTGAAGTGGTGGACAAAGAAATACCCAATGATGGAGGGGCAGAGAAATCAAAATTGCTACATACTAGCAATGGCCATGAACGACTTCGGAATCAACAAGAGCTTAGCTGAATATATACTCAAGCAATACTCTTCAGAAGACTTCAGCCTTCAAGAGATTGCAACGACTATAAACTCAGCGTATTCAAACACGGCAAACTTCGGTACGAAGTATTACGAAGACGAGGAGAGAATCAATCAAATCAAAGCCAAGCTCAGAAGAGGCGTGCCAAAAAAGGAGGTGCGTTCTCAACTTCAAGACTCAAACTTAGAGCATGATGTGATTGAGTCAGTGCTGAGCAAGGTAGAGGAAGAGAACGCTAAGCAAACGTTTTGGACCAAGAACGACAAGGGCGCTATCAAGATAGTCCATATCCTATTCAAGCAGTTCTTAGAAGACAATGGCTTCTACAAGTATTGCCGGAGGGTGGTAAGAACTACGTGTTTGTCAAGGTCACTAATAATCTTATCGACCATACATCTGAGAAAGAGATAAAGGACTTTGTGCTACAACATCTGCTCGAGCTAGACGACATATCCGTGTACAACTACTTCGCGGATAACACGAGGTTCTTCAAGGAAGAGTTCCTGTCTATGCTATCAACGATTGACATTTACTTTATTGCTGACTCAAAAGACTCAGCATACTTGTACTACAAAAATTGCGCTGTCAAAATAACAAAGAACGCCGTGACGTCAATAGACTACCTTGACCTAGGCGGTTATGTTTGGAAGGACCATGTGATAGATAGAGTCTTCTCAATGTGTGATGTGACCGGTAGATGCGACTTCAAAAAGTTTGTGTCAAACATAAATGGTGGAGACGTAGAGAGGGTTAAGTCTATGGAGAGTACCATAGGGTTCATGCTGCACGGGTATAAAAACCTATCGTATTGCCCGGCCATCATCTTGAACGACGAGGTTATATCAGACAATCCGGAGGGCGGCACAGGCAAGGGACTTCTTATGAATGCCTTGAGTCAAATGAAAAAGCTAGTGGTGATTGACGGTAAGTCATTTACGTTTGAGCGAAGTTTTGCCTATCAGTTAGTGTCTGCAGACACACAGATACTATGCTTCGACGACGTGAAGAAACACTTCGATTTTGAACGATTGTTCTCAGTGGTAACAGAAGGGTTGACCTTGGAGAAAAAGAACAAGGACGCCATCAAGATTCCATTCAGCAAGTCACCAAAGATTGCTATCACTACCAACTACGCAATCAAGGGAGCAGGCAATTCATTCGCTCGACGCAAGTGGGAGCTTGAGCTGCATCAGTATTATAGCAAATCATTCACTCCTCTTGATGAGTTTGGTAAGCTAATGTTTGGCGATTGGAATGATGATGATTGGTGTGAGTTCGATAACTACATGATAGGTTGCTTGAAGGGCTACCTAAATACAGGGCTTGTTAAATCTAAGTTTGTCAACCTTAAGATTCGCCAACTATCTGCAGAGACTTGTCATGAGTTTATCGAATGGTGTGGGTTGGTTGATAACCAAGAGAGAAACAATAGTCTATCATCCGGAGTAAGACTGTATAAGAATGAATTGTACTATGCCTTTGTTGATGAGTATCCGGACTATGGACCTAAGTCTAAGATGACTATCAGCCGAACTAAGTTTTACAAGTGGCTTGTATCCTATGCCATATTCAAGGAAGGAGTTATGCCCGAGGAAGGAAGAGACTTGCACGGACGTTGGATTATCATCAGAAAGAAACAAGACGCAGAATATCAAAATCAATTAACAACAGATTAAAATGACTGAAGAACAGAAGGTTCATATTGCAATGATTAATTCATTCAATATACTAACAGGAAAAGTGGACATTGATTTGGTGATGGAGTCAGATGTACCGTACCTGTCATATCATCCATCAGAGTTCATCAATATAAACGCTGCTAAGTTTATCCTGTCCTACTTTATGGAGAGGGAAATGTATGAGTATTGCGGAGAGTTTCAGCAGTTCATAGACGACACGTTCAACAAAGACGGAACACTGAAAGAGAAGACGTGCGAGTGCGAGATGCCCGAGATAAAAGAGTACACTAAAAAAACAACATGTGCAATATGCAATCTAAGACTGAAGATTTGGTAAGCGTATATGACAGGCTTCCCTGCTATAGCAATGAGATGATGCTTAAGCAGTGCGAGCTAATGCTGAAGACTGTTGAGGCGACCAAGGACGTCAAGGTTAGAAAGGGGCGGACGTTTGTTATAGAGAAGGTTCCAAGATTTAAGTATCATCCCAACGATGTGGCTATAGCAAGAAGAAGCTACGAGCACTATAAAAAACTTCACGAACAAGACATGGAAAGAAAAAATAGAGTAGAGTTCAGAGACTATCAAAAGTCAATCATACTTGAGGGCACTAGGAAAATACACGAGCACGGGTTTGTGTATCTAGCAATGGAGGTTCGCACCGGAAAAACATTGACTAGCTTAGGAATAGCAGAGCAGTTACATGCTGAGACAGTTCTGTTCATTACAAAGAAGAGGGCCATCGGTTCTATTCTAAAAGACTTTGACCTATTCAAGCCATCGTTCTCAATCTGTGTGATAAACTACGAGAGCCTTCACACTATTGACCACGACATGAATTGGGACTTGGTAATCTGTGATGAGGCTCATGGTATGGGTGCGTTTCCAAAGCCAAACAACAGAGCAAAGGCGGTTAGAGACTTGATAAAGAAACATAAGCCAAGGATTATTTTATTGTCGGGAACGCCGACGCCCGAGTCGTATGCTCAGATGTACCATCAAGTATATAGCATACCCAAGAATCCATTCAACATGTTCAAGAATTTCTACAGGTTCTGTGACGAGTACGTGAAAGTAAAGCAGAGAAAAATTGGAGGCATGTTTGTCAATGACTACTCAGACGCAAAGGAGTCTATACTTGAGGTAATGCAGCCGTACACAATCACCTATACCCAAGCAGCAGCGGGATTTGCAGCGGTAACCACCGAGGAGATTCTTGAGGTAGAGATGAAGGAATCAACCTATAAGTTGATTGACAAGCTCAAGAGAGACCTTGTGGTTCAAGGAAAGGATGAGACTATACTTGCTGACACGGCTGTCAAGCTTATGATGAAGACCCATCAGATGTACTCGGGGACTGTTAAGTTTGAGAGTGGAAACTCCATGGTGATTGATACCACCAAGGCTGAGTTCATTAAGGAACAGTTCGACGGGTGCAAGATTGGTATCTTTTATAAGTTCAAAGAAGAGCTTAACGTTTTGAAGCAGGTGTTTGGAGACATGCTGACTACCGAGCTTAGTGTCTTTGAAGACACCAATAAAAACATAGCCCTTCAAATCTTGTCCGGGCGCGAGGGAATATCTTTGAAGCAAGCGGAGTTCTTGGTGTACTACAATATTGACTTCAGCGCCACAAGCTATTGGCAATCAAGAGACCGGATGACTACCAAGGACAGGCTTGAGAATAATGTGTATTGGATATTCTCCAAGGGAGGAATCGAGCACGACATATATAAAGCGGTAACAAAAAAGAAAGACTATACAGTATCACACTTTAAAAAATTTATCAAAGATGAGTAAACAAACTGCGGTAGAATGGTTGGTCGAGCAGGTTAATGCCGACTGCCTTAACTCAACCTTCATTAGAAAGGAATTGATTGACCAAGCCAAAGCAATGCACAAGGAGCAGCTTGAAAATGCTTATTTTACAGACAATATGAATGACGAAGAAAGTTTTGTAGAATACTACAACGCAATATATGGAGGTGACAAATGATAAAGTGCATATGTGTTGACGATAGCGGGAAGCCAAGGGTTATTCCGTCCGAAAGATGGCCAAAGAAAGAGCAGGAATATCACATTATCTTTGCTAGGCTTGTTCTCCCTCAAAGAGAAATAGCTGTAGAGCTTCAAGAGATTTCGCTAGACGAGAGCTGTTTGCCGTTTGAATACTATCTAGGGAAAAGATTTGCAATACACAAGAAAGACCTTGAGGCTTTGTTTGAAATGATTAACAGCGCACCGGAAGTCCAAGCTTCTATTGCAGAAATATCCAACCAAGTATGGCAGCACACAGACTAGAGAGAGACGTCCAAGCTAAGAAAATAAAAGAACTAGAGTCTCAAGGGTACTACGTTATTAAGTTGGTCCGAACAAACAAGAACGGTATACCCGACTTGATAGCTATACCAAAAAATAGTGATGTTATTTTTGTGGAGGTTAAAAGCCCCGGCAAAAAAAGAAGTCCTCTTCAAGAGTTCCGAGACGATGAGTTGTCCAAGCATGGCGTAGAGGTTCAAGTTTACGATGGCAAATAAGTATCAAGATGAGTAAAGACGAAGAGAACAAAAGAGCCGAACGCATATCATTTAGAATCAGTGAGTATCACTCAGTTTTAGATGACGTGTATGAATGTCTTACAGACAGGCATTTTCAAAAGGCTGAGACTGACATTAGGTTCTTAATATCTGAGCTTAGAATAACCTTAAAAGCTATGAGTGATGACGATTTCTGAAACAGAAGAAGACCTTAGAAGGGAACGGAAAGCTATAGAAACATTTGTAAAAACATTCGGCGGCTCATTTCAAAAGTTAGACCCGCTTGATATTGACTTCAAGATATTCGACAAGGACAATAAACTAATAGCATACGCCGAGGTTAAAGGACGTATAAGGACAATAAGAGATGCGTATCCACTCCCATTAGCTGCTCGTAAACTTGTGAAGCTTATGGACAAGAGATTACAGGCGGTGGTTATATGGTCATGTGATGACGGAATAATCTACGGAAAAGCAGACCGACTGATTGGTCAAATCAAATGGGGAGGACGGCCTGCAAGACAGGGCGCCTCAAATGATGAGGAGATGATGGTCTACTACGACAAACAGAAAGGGTTTAAATATGTGCGGTTCTCTTGATTGAGTCCCGCACATTTTTTATTCACCAAATTTCTTTGAACCGAATCCCTTAGTAGTTTTTTTCTTGGTTTCTTTTGGCGCCCCAAATTTCTTTGAGCCAAACGACGGCTTGTCTTTTTTGCTTGGCACATAGTTGTAAAACTCGTCCTTCATCTTCTGCTCAAGGTCGTCCATTTGCTTCTTAATTTCCTTCTTTGCTTGTTGCTCGTCATATCCCGGAGACTTTTCTCCAAACGTTTCCTCGTATAGCTCGGGGTCGTATCGCTTCATCTCTGTCTTGTTCTCATAACCCTGCAGCATTTCCTTCTCAGCTTGCTTTTTATCTGCAGCTTTCTTGTCTGCATTCTCAAGGTCTTTGTACATATTGGACATCACAATCTTTCTAATGTCCTTATACAATGGGACCATTCCTAAGTTACCGAGCACCTCTAATGGGATTCTGATTTGACTCTCTTTCTTGTCTCTCTCGATTGCTTCTTCTTCTTTTTTAGGAGCTTCAAAAACTTTTCGTACCGTTAATTCAAGTGTTTTTAACGCAGGGCCAAACGAACCTCCCATCTGAGTAATGAAGTCGTTTAAGTCAGTCTTCTGCCCCTTCTTTTCTTGTGGTATAATTGAGTAAGAGATATAGTCCTTATACGGGTCGTACTCACCCTCCCTAAGCGCTGTCAAAAACTCTTCATTTGCTTCCTCTACGCCATAGTTGACTAACGTTTTAGTTGCATTACCAAAGTTACGTCCCAATATAAGTCCTGTCATTGTAGATGCCAATGACTGACCGAACTTTTGCATGAAAGTTTTCTCATCATCCTCATCATCGTCGGCAAACATTGACAGCATAGTGCTTCCTAATACGTTTGTTAGCAACGTATAGACAGTCATACGTGTTGCAACCCCTGCGAGTAAAGCTAGGCCTTGTTTTCTTGTAATCAATCCATTACCCATTGCGGCATAGACACCCTCACGTGCAGTGGTGTATTCGTATATGGCAAAGCGAGTCATAAAGTTATTGAAGTTATTGAAGCCTCTAGTCAATGCGCTTTGGCCGGGTTTTATTGTGCCCTTGAGAATCCCCATAAATGGATTATCTGTAGCGCCAACTCTGACGGACATTCTATCGGCAGCATCAGCGGCTTTTTCAATTTCAGCTTTATATTGATTCATGTAAGCCTCATCATTCTCCGCAACCTTTTTAACATCTATCTCTTTTCCCGTCTGTTCTTTAAATGAATTAGAGTACACGCCAAACCAATATGGACGCATCACAGCTCTGTCGGGAGTGGAGATTAAGGTATCAGCAGTAAGTTCGACAAAGTTTTTATACTTCTTAAGACTGTTGTTGTATATTGTGTTTACCACATTTAAAACATCAGACTTTGCAGAACCCGACACTATACCTGTTGTCTGACGAAGCACAGAAGAGTCTATGAATTTTCCGGAAAGCGCTTGGCCCCCATACAATCTATTGGCTTGAACACTCTTTGAGTTTTTCATTATCTCTTGAGCTTCTAATGTGCTGATTTTTCTATACAACGAAACGCCTTTTGCAAATGAGTCGGGGTCAAAAATTACTGTACCAAAGTTTGATGTAAGCTCAGAAATAAATCTTGGAATACTTGCAAGAATTGCCCGGTATCCTGTCTTGGAAATAAACTGAACCACCTCATCACCGATTGAATTGGTAATAAAGTTGTTGGTCAAAACATTCTTAACGACTTCATTAAATGCAGAGTTTATAGCGTTGAAAATTTCGCGTTCCTCCTTTGGTATGCGGCCATTCTTTTCTAACTTGGCTTTTGTTGCAGCCAATGTTTTACGTGCAGTGCGTATAGCCTTTGTCATAGAATAGTCCAACAATACAAACTTGGCCCCACGCTGAGCAGAAGCAAACAAATCAAAGTTTAATGGCGACACAGTGTTCTTTCTTTCTTCAAGAGATTTTGCACGTGTCGATGGTCTCATTGAATTGTTGTACTCATCAGCGGTCTGTGTCCCTGTTGCGTTCTCATCTGCACTATACTCATGCATCACATAGTGGTGAACGTAATTGTTTAATGGAGTAATCCTGTCTCCACGAATTACAGATGCAGTGTATACTGCTTTTTCACGTAATGATTCATTCGTTTTTTGAATGATGTCAATAGCTTCTTTCTCTGCTGAGTTGAATGAGTCGTATAGTTTTTTAGCGTCAATCTCAATAATGTCTTTACCATTTTTATCTTGACCCACAACTACACCAAAGTTTGTTAATATACTTTCAAGCCATCCAATCTCTCTTTCTCCATACTTGCTATTGCCCTCATCAATACGCTTGATGGTAGATTGAATAACCTTTGCTACGTTATGAACCTGCTTGCTATCGGGGTTGTTTTGATACTCAAGCTGAAGCATATAAGCCATCATTCTATACGAAGAGAACAGTGTATTGTTTGCATTATTCTTATAAGACGAAGCAACTTTTTGTCTAGCCTTATCCAACGTCTTATTGATTGTGTTCATCTCAGAGTCAAAAAAGGCTTGCCCCTTTGCGAGTCCTGCAAATACAGAGTTGAATATGTTTTTTGTTTTGAAGTCTCCAAACAGCTGCTCCATATTGTATAATGGACCACGTTCAACCATTACAAAATCAGACGAATTCTTAGAGCGAGTCAAAAACTTTTTAATCCTTGCATACGCCTTCTCAAATTTTAAGGCAACACCTGTTTTGATTGACTCTATTAATGGTTCTGATTTTTTGAATGAATCAAGTCTCTCAACAGTAAGCTCAGCATAACTCGGAAGATATCCGTTGTTAATGTTGTCTATTAATTTGATTACGTTCTCTAACTGAGAAATACTAAGTTGATTTAAAAGCGAAGGCACTAGCAATTCTTTGAGCTCTTTTGCTAAGTTTCTTTCGTCTCTTGTTGGAAGATTCTCGGCGTTAATGTCGAGCCCTCTAATTGCCGAAATCAATTTTCTTTTTTCTTCCTCAATCTCCTGCTCAGTCATCTTGGCCTTTTCAACCCTTGGAATAATAAGGCTCTTGTATTTCTTCATCAGCTTCACCTCAGCCTCTGTAATCTCTCCCTCCTCTAACATCTTAATTAGAGTCTCAGCAAAGTCAATCTTTCCGTCTTCATCAATTACCTTGTCCTCGTAGTTATCGAACAGGATAGCCAATTCTTCAACCAACGATTCCTCCTCGTTTACTGCATCAAGTATTTCGTTAACGGTAGAGACAACTTTATTTGCCTCTTCCAATTTCAATACTGCAGCGTTCTCTCCAAATGAATCTACTAACGCAAGGTATTTGTCTAATACTGAATCGGGGATTAGATTTGGATTGATTGAGAATAGCTTGGTCAATAGAGGTCCTGCTGATTCAGCAATACCTATTTTAGTCTTGATATTTACCTTAGCTGTTTTTAATTTCTTGCGAGCAGTCTCTATCTTTTGGTCGTATTCAGCGTCTTCAAATACATTAATCATGTAGTCAACAAACTTGTCTACAGAATCTTGATTGAATACATTGACTGCCGCAAATCTTCTGATAATACTTGCTACCTGCTTGGTTTTTATTTTACCCGGCAATACTAATTCTTTTATTTGCTTAGCCAACTCAGCTTCAGCTTTCATAAAAGCAATCTTTGACTGTCTTGCTCCCCGGGCTAGGTCTCGGATTTGTTTCTTAAGCAACTCCTTCTCTGACATTGTGATTCTTTTAATGTCAGCTATATCCCCAAGCACTAGGCGACCTAGTCCCATAAACACGTCTCTTTCAACTGATGGCGCAGACTTTTGTCTTTTGCCAAACTCAGTTTCTACATTACGAACCAACTGCTCACGCTGAGAGTCGTTTGCTATCTCATAAACCTTAGACCTAGTAACATACTTCATGACGTTATCCATGGTCTTTGCTTTGTCTAGTCCACGTTTTATAGACTTCTCAATAATTCCATTGGCAATATCAAGCATACGTGCGTATCCCGGAATGGTGTCTACGTTCTCTTGAAGATTGCCGGCCCCTAGATTAATTCTAGAGAACTTAGCCTTGAATGGATTGAAGAATTTGCCGTTTGGGTCTAGGATATATACTCCTCCCGGTCTTCCGTTAGCATCGGGCTTAGCTCTCTTAGCTGAATAGCCAAAGACATTGAGCTCTCTGCTCATGGCGAACTCATTTACCTGTGCAGGAGAGAAGCCATTATTATTCATGTTGTACCTCTTGGCAACCTTCTGAACTTCTTGAAGCGTTCCTCCTCCCTGTGGAGTTTGACGACTTACTCTTGCTCCTCCTCGCTCAGCCCCGACAGTATCAGATTTAGTTCCTCTACTTCTTCGTCCGACAGTTTCTCCTTCAACATTATCTGTAGTCCCTTCTTGAAGAGGTCCTCCTGCCCAACTTGGGGTTTTGATTCCTCCTGCATACTCTGTGATTTGATTTCTTGATTCATCTAATGTGATTTTTTTGTTTACGTAATTTTCTACTATTTGATTGATAGCCTCAACCTTTTTCTTATCTCTTTTAAAATCATCAGTGAACAAGCCTCTTACTGCTTCCCAAGTAATACTCTGTACTTGACGAGGCAATAGACCTGTTTCTTCTGCGGCTAAATTATATCCTTCGGCAAATGCATAGTACAACCCTTTGATTCCAAGTGGGTCTGAGTTTGATGTACCGGTTCCAAAATTAGCTTCAACTTGTTTAGAGTTTCCCGATAAAGGAAGCAATAACGCAGCGGCTACCGCATGGGTATCCATTGTCACGTCCTTGTCGGGAGACATTGGGTCGATGATATTATTGTAAAAGTTACGAATTTTGTGCATCTCTCCAAGAGTTCTTGTGATATTCTCTTGGCTTCCATCAAGATAAATTGCAACTGCTTTACCAATTTCAGTATATGAACCCCAAGCGACTTGAGCATTAGAGCCGTCTTTCTTTTTAGCTATTCCAATTACCTTACCGTCGGGACTTAAAATGTCGTAATCTTTAGTTGTGTTTACCTCGTTGTATGTTCGGGCGTAATATGGTTTAGCGTAATTAGGAGCGTCATTCATCTTCGTTCCTATTAGGCCGGTAAGATTTTGCAAAACTATATCGCTTTTTTTAACGGCACTATCATACTTAGCTATTAGTTTTTTTAACTTGTTAGCATTAGCCTTTGAGCGGCTCTTCTTGTATGCTGCCTTAGCCTTGTTTACCTTCTTCTGCTTACCTTCCAAGCCGATGTTAATGATTCCTCTCTGATAGTCAACCATCTCTTGACTCATAACAGGATTATCTTTAAATGCCATCATTACCATTTCGGCAAGACGAACATTTTGATACCAATCTTTTTGAGGAGATAGTGAAGCTATAATACCTGCAGCTTGTTCGGTTGTGATGCCATACTTTTTGCCAAAGTTTTGGGCCAAGATGTTTGCTCCATCATACCACAGCGTTGCAATCTCTCTTAGGTCTTGTCTAAAGTTATCTATCAGATACTCTAAGTTATCTGCAATCTGACGAGAAAATATATCGTAAACTTCTTGAGCCTGCTCAATAGTTTTTATCTCATTGAATGCTTTAACTCCTCTAACGATTGGATACTGAGCAATAAGATTGGCATTGCTGATAAATATCTCCGGAGCATTTTCTTTTACATAAGCAAGTGAAAGTTCCGGCGCTTCTTCTACAATCTTCCGTTTGTTTCTTGTATAGATAGCTAAGCCTTTCGAGACTCTGCTTCCTGCACGGCTAAGAGTGCGGACAAGTTTTACATCGATGTCTTTGAGGGAAGATGTTTTAGGAGTAGTCTCTTGAAGAGTAGCTACACCCGCTTTCGGTTTTTGAAAAGAAGTTCTATTTGGATTAGACGCCTGTTGTTGCTCAACATCTCTAAAGAACATTGATATATCCTGTCCCTTAGACATGCGCTCAGAGATAGTTACCATGAACTCCAATACGTCCTCCGGTCTAGCGTCCTCCAAGAACATTGGCTGCCCTGTAATCTTTACTGCTATGCCATTGAACAAAGATTTTATCTCATCAAGGAGTGTCTTTGCCTTTGGAGTTAGATTGTCAGATGTAATTCCTGCTGCAGTAAGCAGCCCTCCAAGTTGAACAAGCCACTCCTCTGCTTGAACGTTCGATTGCTTATATGTTTCTGATTCTGAAAACTCATCAAGCTGATTTGCAATTTCATTGAATCCATTGTCGATAAGGGATTGTCTTACGCTATCTCTGAACTCATTAAACAACGCTTGATTATCACCAAATGCCTTGATTAATATGGCATGCCAAGCCTCGTGCGGAAGAGTGGTAGCGTCAGATACTGAGTCGTTAATCAATATCTCAATAGGCTTGTTGTTCAAGTCATAGATAATCATACCTCCCTCGCCCCCGAGAATCTGACTTGAAAATGAAGCACCAAATCTCTGAATTGCGTAGTCCTTCATCTCCTGTAATGACTTAAGATTCTTAGTCTTCAAGTCGGGAAATATAGTAGTTAATGAGCGAACAGTATTGGCAAAAATCTCAGCCTTAGTTTTGCCCATTTTATTAGCCTTCGAGCTAATGATTTCATTTTTAAAAGCCTTTGCCGTATCTCCGTAAATCGTTAACTTAAAAAGCTTGCCCCCTTCTTTCTTTCCAATAGGAAGTCCAAGAATTTTTTTTCTTTTATCACTCTGAACCTCCTCTGTAAACTCACGAAGAAATGGTGGTACTTGGTCTATAGAGTCTACCATAAACTCATAAGTCTCATCATCATTAAGTCCATCAAAAAAACTATCAGACATATCGACAATATTGCCGTTTACAGTTCCGAAAACTCGGCCCTGTCTTGGAGCTTGTTGTTGTGCTTGCTCTTGTGCTTGCTCTTGAATCTGACTTAATTCCTCATCAATCTGTGTCTTTAAAGACACTTCAACGGCATCAATAACACTTTGCTGTTGAGGTGTGCGGTCTTGCTCAGACAACTGAGATGCTGTATCATAAAGCTCAGCAAGCATCTTCTCGTTACCCATCACCGAGGTCTCAGTACCATCCTCTTGCTCGAAGGTGATTGCGGTGCGCTCTTCTGTCGGGAGTTGCTCTAACGCTGCTGTTACAGTCTCCGGACTAGACAACAAAGACGGTCTAGTGGCAGCAGTTTCTGTAGCTGCAGCGGACCTAGCCTTTTCATTTAGTGCATTTAATTCGTTTTGAGCGTCTTCAAAAGTAATAAGCTCTTCGCCAATTAATACCGATAAGGGGCCTATGCCTTCGGGGGCGGTAGATATAGACCGCTCGACAGCCTGTTCAAGAGCAGCCCTTCTCTCTTCTTCCTCGTCTGTTAATATTTGTATTCTATTTCCCGGAGCTCCTGTAGCAGGCTCAGCGGCAGGCTCAGCGGCAGGACGATTTGATATTGCATCAAGCTCGTCATTGATGTCATTGATACGACTCTTCTGACGTCTCACTAGCGCCTCATCCTTGCCTTGTATTTGTTGCTCTAGGTCTTTCTTCTCCTTTAGCAAGTTCATTGCCTCCTTGGCGTCTTGAGTAGATAATCCCTCGGGCACAGAACGGTATAAGCCAACTGAGTTCCTGTAATTGTTCAGCGACTCCTTGGCTTCTGCCATTGTCATATCTCCGGTAGAAGCCAATTGCTTTAGCCTCACGACATAAGCTTTCTCTATCTCGCTATCATTAGCTGCTTTTCTGAAGAACTCAAACGCTTTGTCATCCATTGACAAGAATCCTTTCTTCGAGTAAGCAGCGGACACCGCTGATGGTACGCCCAAAACAAAACCACCGACAGCTTCTTGAGCTCCGGCAGTTGCAACATCTTTTATGTATTCAGCAGACAAGAAGTCGGGAGTTTGGAACATATCCTTTCCCTTCGCTGTGTTGTACATATCTTTTAAAGCATACTCAGAAACCTGTTGTAGAAATCCGGTCTCACCCTCAGCAAGAGCTGCTCCGCCCACGGTGATAAGACCACGAGCGACCATGCTGTTGACTTCATTTTTAACAAGCTCTCCAAATGTCTTCGCAGTGGTAGTGGCTCCTGCCTTTCCCATAGCACCTAGGATGATTCGGTTCATCAGACCTTTGTTGGCTATCACGTTCCTAAGACCTATTGACTCTAGGATTGCAGATGTAATTCCTATTGGAGCTACAACAGATAGCTTTTCACTCTCAGATATTTTGTCAAACTCAGGGTTATTTGACATCTCCTCGTACACGTGGTCTGTAACTTGAGAATACATTTGAGCGGTTCTCTGTGCCCATCCTATCGGGGTATTACTACCGACCATTGCCGGTAATGACTCTGCGACACCGAGTATAGCTCCTCCCCAAAATCCTTGTTTTTTTAGTTCAGCCCATTCTACAGTTGTGCTAGGGTCTCCCAATACAATCTCAGCCCCCGTTCTTATAGACGGGAGAAGATTTTTTTTAAATTCCTTTCTTAGGTCATCATTTGACTTTGCTCTAACAGAATCCTGTTGTTCGTCAGTCAAGCTATTATACCAATCCCTTACGGTTTGCCCGGCCTTGGGCATTGGTATGGGGTCGGGAGTCCCTATAGGGAGTACAAGAAATTTGTCACCTCTCTTTTTTGACTCTGCAACAGCCTCATTGTAATCTTCATTTATTCTGTAGGCATTAGATACGGCAAGGTTCTTCAATTTTATGGTGTCCTCTGATGGAACTCCTGTCGCCTTTTCGTCGGTAAGAGTTTTCTCAACATCTTCGTCTGCACCTAATGGGCCGTATTCTGAAATAAAAGCATCAATATATGCGTTCACTTGTCCGGCTGCCATTCTTCCTATACCCGTCATGAACCTATCTAACAACCCTCCTGCCCAACCGCCTTGCTCCTCTTTCATAGCAGTGTATTGGCCGACAGCATATTCTAAGTTCTTTTTATTTAGCCTAACCTGCTCTTCCCGAGAAAGAAGCCCTTGTGCTTTTGCTTCTAGTGCCGCTTTCTTTTGAGAATAATCTGCAACTCTTTGCTTGTACTCGGGTGTGTTTCTATTAGCAAGGGGCACGGAATTAAGAGAAGACTCCTCGTCGTCTATCTTTTTCTTTTCTGACAAGAACATTGTGATGTCATTCTTGAGTGCTGTAGCATTATCGTCAAACGCTTTAAGCTCTGCATCTCTTTGCTCATCGTTGGCGATTCTCTTGCTCTTTTGTGCGTATTGTTTCTCTAAAGACTTAAGGCCCGACAAAGTAGTATCGGTATTATCGTCGATAAACTTACGCAGCTTTTTAGCCTCAGATTCAGCTCCAAAAAATGGGTCAAGAGAAAACTCCATCTTCTCTCCATTGGGGGCTGTGCCAATCATGTAGTCTCCCATCACTCCTGTTTTTTCAAACTTAAATCCAATTGGCCCAAATTGATAGTTCATTTTAGGCACAACAAATTCTTCAGTTGAATTTATTAGGTCGGGAGTTATAATATCTAGTGAAGACTTATAAGCCTCCGGAGTTGCTGCTTCTTTCTCGGCCCTTGTCTGCGCTATTTTAGCGAAGTCAATATTTGCATTTATACCTAGCTTCTCATTCTCAGTCTGAGGCTTGGGTATACCACTGAAATCAAACTTCTCCGGCTGTCGAGAAGCCAAAGAAGAATCTGCCGAAGACAATCCCGTAGTAACGGTTTCTTCTTTTTTTTTTAATTCCTGCTGAGCTTGCATCTGCGGCTGAGCTTGCATCTGCGGCTGAGCTTGCATCTGCGGCTGAGCTCCGGCTCCGCTAACACCCATTAGGATTCTGAAAGCGTTAATGTCTTTTCTATATCCTGTATTAACAAAAAGATTATAAGCATCATTGAGAGCCTCGGGAGTAGTGGCCATCAACTGCTTAAAATCTTCGTAAGATTTTTTATACCCTGTGCCTACAAAAAGGTTGTAGGCGTCTTTGATTGCTTCTTCGTTCATAGCTCAAATATACTACTATAGTTAATTTCCATTCCAACTTCCACCAACACCCGATACTGATTCTTTATTAACCCCATTATTTATTAAGTATTTTTGCAGTTCTCCTAACTGCTCTTGATTGTCTATGTTAAACTCTTTTGGTTCTCCCACTTTGGGAATTACCGTCACGTAATCGCTTCCATAGTTTGACCTTCCTTGAAATGTAAATCCAAATTTATTGAACTTATCACTTAGATGCGCCACTGTCTTATCGGGACTATCCTCACCTATGTACCCTTCCGTGTAAACATATTGGTCATATCCTGTATCGGGTGCAGTAGAAGGAGTAGCATTATAATCTCTTTTAGACTGAATGCTCTTCTCATAATCTGCAGTACCAAAGCTACCTTTTCCAAATCTATTCAAATCAGAATCAGTTATTTTTCCAAAGACTTCAGTCCCCGATTTAAACCAATCATCCGGTGTTTTAACAGTGAGGTTGGCGTCAGTAAATGGTATAGACCTATTTTTATTTGGGTCAGCGTATTTAAACGTGACTCCATAGGCGTCTTTACCTGTGTTAGGGTCGATGTACTTTCCTCTGCTTATACTTATAAGACCTTCTTCTTTCATCTCGGGCAATCCCAAGATTGCATCAGTAGCTGCCTGCACCCTTGCATCATCTCCTGTGTAAAGGTCTTGCCAAGATTGGAACACAGTTTCTTTTGTCTGCCTGTTTGCACGTTCCATAAATTGCCACTGCGCCTCTTGCTGTCTTTCAGAAGCGCCAATTACAGTTACCTTCTCAGTCTTATCATACATAAGACGGGCTTGCGTTTTGAGATAATCAAAAGCAGCCTGTCTTTGTTTAGCTCCATTAGCGCCTTCAAAAACAGGAACAGGAAGGTCTGTGTTTGGGTCTGTCTTTAGCAATATGAGATTTGGATTTTTCTTAGCTGCTTTTTCATCCCAAGTATATGTGTACTCATTGCCCGTCTCACTTTCAAAGTCTACGTTATTTGTAAGTATAGACGATACGTCGTAATCAACAACAAGCATAGAGTTAATCATTTTTCTTTCAGCGTCTTCAAACTTTTGAATACTACCCTCGTCTTCTCCAAAGTTAGTTCGGTCTGTTATGTCAAGAAACTCAGTAATTGTACCCCTCTGATACTTATTCTTTAGCTCTGTCATCGTCTCTATTTCTTCCCCCAATCCACTCACGAATTTACTGACATTAGCCGCAACATCAAACTTATCAAAACTTGACTTTATTCTATTTCTCATAGAATTTATGGTGGCAAAATCATTAGGGTTATCGCTCATTTTTCTAACACCATCCTCACCAACTACCATCTTCCCTACGTTTAGGGTGTAGTCTGTTGGATTGATGTAGAGTTTTGTGTTGGAGAAATTTGAAAAGCCTTCAGCTTCTGCCATTAGCCAAGTCTCTAAGTCTTGTGACTGCCCGGCCTTCATTCGCTCCATCTTTTTCTGATACTCGGTTTGATATTCGTCCATCAAAGAAAACGCAGCCTCTGTTCCGTCGGTTAGGTTCTGACGCATCACCACATAGTCCTTTAACTTTAGCTGTCCGGACTTCAATAATTTATCTTGCATTAATCTAGCTTGCGACGCATCAGCCCCATACTCTAATGCCCATTGGTTCATACCTTTATGCTCTCCTTGTGGAGCATTGGCAAGCTCTACTCCGTAATCACGAGAAGCTTTATCTATTGCAGCCTTTTTTTCCTCACGTATCCGAACCTCTTCCTTGAGCATGTCGGACATGTTCTTCCCTATCTCGGCCCAATTTACTTGACTATCGGCCTCGCGTTCAGCGTATTTAAAATATGTTGCCATTGATTATTAGAATGGGTTAAACGGGTTGTAATTCTGCTGATAATTAGAATTTTGAAACAACATGCGGCGCTGTTCGGGACTTAAGTTTCTTACAAACTTTCTGTACTCTAGGTTTGACATTTGTCCTATCGTTGAGAAATCTACATTAGTAAAACCCTTTTCTAAATTTGCTTCTGACGTACTAGGTCCCATGCCAAACTTGACATCTCCAAACTCCTTCATCTGTTCGGAATTCATTTCAACTGTAGATGCTGCCGATTTTTCTGCTCCTATATTTCTGCTGTACAATGGAGCGACTTGAATAGCTGTTTGAGCAAGTCCTTGGACGCTCTCAAATCCTTGCGCTATAGCTGCAGCCCTTGCTTCTTGAGCATCTCTTGCCGCCATCTGTGCGCCTGCTGCTTCCTCTAAGTTTATCTGAGCACGTACATCTCTAAGTCGAGATTCTTCAGTTGCGCTAAGTCTTGCTAGGTCTGATAGCTCTTGACCCATCGCTGTTCTAATGCCTGCTTGAGCTTCGTTCTGCGCCATCAATACGCGACCTGCCGTTGGAGCTACTCCTCTTGACTCGCCTTCTACTCCTGCTTGAATAGCTTGAGCGCCGGCTGAAAGAAGAGACTCTCTCTCAAGGTCATATTTTTCTTTCTGAATACCAAGCGGGTCGTAGTAATTTACATCGAGACCTTTCTTTACTTCTGCCATTGCGTTTTGAGCATCCCTCTCCGCTTCACGCTGAAGTTTCTTTTGCTTATTGGCTTGGGAAAATGACATTCCCACCGATGCCGCTGTTGCTACTGTGCCAACTACTATTGCTGTTGTTACTGCCATCTTATAAATTTTTTATCATCTCACTTGTGTACGAATCTCCTTGTGTATAGCCTAGCTTCTTGTAAGTGTTTATTAGGCCCGGATGTTTTATTAGGGCGTAACAATACTTTGACCCCGCTGACTTGCATATTCCTGTAAGAGAGGAAATCAAAAGCTCAATAGCTTCTTTTCTTTTAGGCTTATTGATATACTTCTTGTTAGAAATAATCCAATCTACCCAAGCGGCTTTTGAGTTAGTCAAGTACATGAATCCGGCACAAACAGGAACGTCGCCATCCATAATCATCACACCTCCCTTCCCATTATCGGGAAGGAAATCTAATGAAGGAGGGACCCATCCCCACTGCTCCCACCATCCGACCAAGGTCTCATGGTAGTCGTTTTCATTTAAAGCACGTACAACAAGGGAATCCATATACGCACAAAGGTATTAAAATTAAGGGTAACTTTTCATCACCTCAGACTCTACAGCAAACAGTTCTATTTTATTTATAGACGAATTTTCGAGAGTGAACACACAATAGTGTCCCAAGACTCCGTGAGACTCGGCTATTGAACCTTTTATGTACAAGAAATATGCATCTTGTATTGGTATAGGAACAGAGCCGGGAGTGGATGTGTCTATGGTGATTTGATTAAAGCCTTGAGAGTAGTTTTGATTTACACCCGTTATCTGTCCTGCTAGTTGCGGGCTCGTATATGGAGGTGTAGCGAAGTATAGATAGTCTCCTATACTGACAATGTTCCCTATCTCAATGAGTGGAGATATTGAGAAGTCAATCACATCTAATGCGCCTGTCACTTGAAAGCTTCTTCCTATTCCGTTCAGACTTCTAAGCGGATACTCCGCCGGATTAGCAGGAACACTTCCGGAGTTTCTTACAAAAGCATACCAAGACTGTTCTTTCTTCTCATACCAACTAGCATTGATGAACCCCGAATACTGAAGGTCTGTAGTTAGTAGTGTATCCCAAATAGAATCACCCTCTAGGTTGATGGTCTTGAATAGCTTGTTATCAAGGGGAGATGTATTGAATACGCTCTGAAGACTTGTTGGAGTAAACGCCAAGGCAGGGTCTCCAACCTTTGTCCAATAAGACTCGTAGAAAGTATTTCTTAGCGAGTTTGTATTGTGACGATACAAGTCCCCGCCTTTAAACGTATACAAGAAGTTGTTCATCCCAATAATCCAATCGGGATAGAAGGAATAAAACGAAGGCCATCCCTGCGCCTGTTGGCTGAATGTAAGTGTGTATGTCATTTTACGAGCAGGTATCTAGTATTTCTGTTATTACTCCGTTCTGAACTCTAATGGTATCGTTAGTTCCGGTCAAGTTACTTGTCTTGTAATATCCATCAGCCAATATAGCTTGGCCGTATTGGTCTGTAAATATCCAATCGTATAAGCCAAGATAAGGAGCAACTCCATTGACACTTACAAAATAATAAGAATCGTTTAATGGAAGCTCACAAAAAGCAACAGGGTCCTCCAATGTTTCCACTCCTACGGATGCCTTGAATTTTTTAAGAACAGCAGGGCACTCAATAGAGATGCTGAATATAGCATCAACACAAACTGAATAGCAAGTTATATCAACAACCGGTGATGCATAGCTTATCTTAGGAATAACCATTACACATTCTCCCGGATTTGTAGGTGTTGTTTGGTCCTGCGGAGCGGTAACGCTAATTGAAGACGTTCCCCCTGTAGCAACGAATGCTGTTCCATCCCAAAGATAATCTGTCAAGGAGTATGGGCCCCCAACCAAAGACCCGGCAGGGCAAGCAGATACTTCTGAGCCTGTTATCCCTAAAAAGGTAGGTTGATTTATAGGAGCCGATAAGTATCCAAAATTCTGAGAACTTACCTTGTTGTATGTTACTCCTTGGAAAACAGCTTGTATTCCTTCGGGTACACTTTGAGGTGAGAATCTAATCACAATTGCTCCTACATTAGCAGGTAATCCTCCTGTATTTATACTTAATTTATATGCTCCACTTACCGACGACACCAAAATCAAACCACCTCCACACGGAACTCCACATGCAGGACATGGCTGAACAGGTTGAAGAACCCCATCAATTAGTTGCCTAATAACAGTGCCGTCTGAATACCATCCATTCACTGCAAAAATAGTTAGTGCTGAATTAGTGTATATTGAAGTAGAGTCGGACAATGATGTGCCGTTAAGGAAGAATGGTTGCGGGTATTGATTAGGCATTATTAGGAACAATTACATTTAACAAATTCTATATCGACGTCTCCGAATGCAACATAGTAGTCGGCGTTTACTATGCATAAATCTTTAACCACTTCTTCGGGGTCAAGGGTCAATGAGACGGGAACCCCGCTACCACAAAGCCCTCCCGGAAGATAAACTCCCGCTGTTTCCGTTGCTGAAAGATTCACTATCTCTATTGTAATACATTCGTCTTGACAAATAAGACAATCACAGCAAAGAGAGGTTAAGCTTTCTTCAGACCCATCATCTGTATAACACAAGCCAAATATACCTGTCTGTCTTAGGTCCCAAATCAAGTACAAGTATTCTCCAAATGTAGATGATGGAACAGCAAATTGAGCTTCAAACAAGTTGCCTCCTCCCGTAATTGGAGACGCTACTGAAGAAGCTAATAGCAAGTTTAAAATATCAGTAGGGTTATTTAAGTAAAGCGTAGAGCTTCTTAAATACCTAAACTTATTCCCAAGAGAATTGAACACATAGTTATCGGGGGCTATTTTGTTTGTTTGAAGTATCACATCGCTTCCATCGGGAGGGAACGAACCTGTTCCTACAAATCCGCTTGTTACGTTATATCTTGACACAAGAGGTGTATCTAGTCCCGATTGGAAGACAACTCCATTTGATTGAAGTGGTCCAACGAATGTTCCGTTTGTATATCTAAACTGAGAGTGTATTGTCTTTCCCGCATCAGTGTCGCTTGTCACCACAACCTCGATAATGTTTAGCACGTCCGGAACAGGACAGTCAATAAGCATTGTCAAGACTACAGGTCCTGTGTAGGTTATGTTTATTGAGACAGTCCCTTCAGACACCAAGTCTTTAAAGAACGTTATGCTACCCGATGAGTTCTGAGGGCCCGAAGACACAGTGGTTCCATTATATGTAGCGCTTACATCAAAGGTTCCTTCAACGCTAGATACAATCCAAGACACAGTCGTCTGTCCAACATTAGAACCCAATGACACGCAGTAGTCAAATGCTCCGGCCTCCTCTCCCGATGGTATAAATAAAGTAAGGGTCTGTGAAACACCACAAGCAAGACACTCGGGATTTACAGGAAGCTCTCTATCATTTAAGGACAACACGTACTCATTCATATAAGGGTCATATCCTCCTAGCTTTTGAGTACCAAAAGATTCTATAAACCTATCTCTAAACCATGTACGCATACCCAATTCAGAAACAACATTCAGCTCTTCGTTTGAGCGCGAGTTTCCGCGCAGCTGAATAACAGCACCTCTTTTTATATCCGTAAAGAATCTGTCATATCCCCACTGAACGTAGCTCTCGGGATTGAAGCTGATTCCGTACTTCTCTGTTCTAGCTATCTGAGTTCCTAAAACCTCGGGCACAGAAGATATAGCGCCACCTCCTGTTGAATCAGACAGCAAATTCTTGCCCGCCAACACGTAAGATATCTTATCTTCTTGTAAAACAAGAACGTCAGTATCTCTAGCGTCTATTATATATATTCTTCCGAATGAAGTTTCTAGGTTTTTAAAGTTCAATAGACCTAAGTTGAACTCGTTTAACTTGTTCACGTTAGTCTCTTGATTATATACGCCGCTGTATGTAATATCAGCATATCTATCAGCTGCTTTATAATCTTGAGCGGCAACTGATGTCACTCGGTTTCCAAGATTGAATGAGCGTCCAATAATAGAATCTCTAATCTTATAACTCTCGACACCATTTCCAAAAGCAAAGCAATTGAAAAATCCGGTTTGAACTTCTCCGGGGATTCCTGCCGCAATATCTTGAGACACGTCTCCCGGTCCATTTCCCGATAGGTGATTTCCCTCTGCATCAATAGCAAAGGACAGTTCATTCTCAAAGAATATATCGGGAGGTGTATCGCTAGGAATGGTCTCAAACACAACTAGATTGTCTGCTCTAAACACGGTCACTTGAGAAGTGATAGATGACCTTCTCTTGTCAGCTCCTATAGCTCCGTTACACCTAACAGTTCCTGTTATTTTTAATACCAATTGATTGTCGCCATATCTATAGAACTGATAGTAGTTGGTACAAACACTCGGAGTCGGAATGCCTAGCGTTGGAATAAACACGTTTGTTATAGGGCACTCACCATCTCCAACTTCTTGTGTTCCGTTATTTAAGACAGAAGCTATGTTGTCACCAACCCACCAATCATACATGTTGTCGTAATTGGCAGATGAGGTAAGCGTTACATTCAGCGTGTATATTCTTCTCTCGCATTTGCCATCTCCACCTCTCGCTCCTAGCCTTTGAAATCTAAACGACATGTTTATACGACTACCTGCAGGAACCGTGTAGTCTACCCATGCAGAGCCATCCCAAACATTCATCGGATAATCCTGTATAGGAAAGTCACCTCCATTATTTTCGTTGGTAACTATCGTTCCGGGATTGATGATTGAGTTTGCAGATTGAACCGCTTGAAAAGAAGATGGCTTCATTTTCATGTAAACACCTGCGGGTGGAGCAACGCCTTCTTGGGTTGTAATAAACCCTACCCCTTTCGCTTCTTTCTCTAACACAGTAGCGTAAGCACACGTAAGTAATGGGCCTCCGGTATCTCTCTTTACAATATATCTGTCTCCATCATCCACCTTACGCATGTTCTCCCCCTCAAGAAGAAAGTAGACATCGTTTGTTGCCTCTTCAGTAAAGAAGACGCTTGTATATATTGTTTCGTAATTCTCTGCGTCAGCCTTGCATACAAACTTATATCTTGTGGCCCATGCCGGAGCTCTTTGTGATGTGGGTATAGTAACTCGTATAGAGTTTTTTGTGGTTGAGTTTCCACACGCAACATGCTCTGTATTGAATGGACTAACTAGCGCTGTTGTTGAGCGATTAAACTCATCCATATACACGATTCCTATCTCATAACCCCTATTGCTATGTAGGCTTCTTGGGGTTGATACTTTTTGGAAAAAAACCTCTGCGCTTGCAACTCTGTAATGGTCGTAAATGTTTTGCGTTATAGCGCTCACATCATCAACGTATCTCATTGCAAGAAACTGCAATTCAATCACAGTGCTAGATGGAGATGATATTGTTATTGCAATAGGCTCATTTGCCGCAGATATTCCGGCCTCATATTTAGTTACCGTTCCAAAAGCATTTGGCGTAGCCAAAGTGTTTGGAAGAAGACAGTTCACTTGGTCAGTGAATGTTGTGCCATCGCAAGATGTGTCGTCTCCGGGTATTGGAGAGTACACAGGAAGTATATTGAAAGAGGTTCCAATCGCATCTTGAAACTCAACACTTGTGGCCAAGGCATACACGGACGCATAATCGTTTAAAAGCGAAAAAGAAAAGGTAACCCCCAAGTCAGACACTGTGTCTGTTGGATATGGAGCGTCCCCTGTATAAACAACGTGAGTTAGATTTACCTCTATTGTTATGGAGGCTCCTGCTACTAATTCTAATCCTGCTAAATCTATCTGAATAACAGAGTCGTCAATAGCTATACCTGTTCCAAAAAAATAGTCGCCCGATGTGAGTGTATATGGAACATCTTCAAAACCTATCTCCTCAGATACAAGCTCTGTTTCGTATTCTAGTCTTGTTGGATTTCCAAACTTATCAATCAAGTCATACCCCTCAAGATATGCACCATACATAAGTCTATTGCCCATTATGGTTTGAGCCTTAGCGAGCCTAGGAACGTTGTCGTATAATCTTAAGATTTCTCCATCAGATAGTATAGTAAATATCTTACTGTTATTGAAAGTAAATGTCGCTATGGTGTCATTTGGAATACCCATCTCAGCCTTGTCAAGCTTCTCAATAACCTTGATAATATTATTGTTTGCTTGCTTAAATAGAAGGTCTATACCAACGACTAGCGGGCCACCCGTGTCATAGGAAACAACAGCTGCATTGAAGGAGTTGGTCATCCCTTCATTAAGATAACTGTTATTTGTAAATGCAAATTCACTAGGCTCAAAAGCGGGGTCAGACCATTGTGAGGTAGCTGAGTATTCCCCGTCTATATATCTGTATCTATAGGCAAAGCAAATAAATCTCTCATCTAAATAGGTATTCTCTCCCGGCTGCTCAATAAGCTGAACAGACGGAGCTTCAGCAGGAGGTCTTTTGATAACAAGTATAGACTCAGCCAATAAAGCAGGGCCGTCCGGAAGACCACCTCCATCTATATTTCCTATTGGGTTTGGATAGTTTCTTGTAACATTTATGAATCTAGGTTGGTTGTAATCTTCTGTAAAAAACAAAAGGTCTCCAACTTTATCTATACCTGTAACAAGATACTTTGGATTAAAATTAAGCGTTGTATTCACGCCGCCACCATCGTCTATGCTTATCACATGGTAAGTAAGAATATTGGTGATGGTATTAAAAGATACTATCAAGTCTAACTTTCCTGTGGGATTAGGTCCCGAAGAAGTAGCGGTAAAATTAGGGTCATGAACAAACCAATAGATTGTTTCATTTGCGCTATCAGCAAAAGCTCCAATACAAACAGCGTCAATGCTAGTCGGGGTTCCATCGAAATACGCAAGGGAAGTCAAAGAAAGATTTCCCTTTGAATTTTCAATAACCCCAACCTCAGACTGCTCGGTAGAACCCATACGGACATTCATCGCGTCAATGTATTCTCCATCGGGAACAAGGCGTTCATCAACAACCTTGTTCATCCTGCCTGCAATAAAGTTTCTTGTGAAGTTTGCCATATTATTTAATCCACTTGTCCATTCCACGCATGTTCATTAAGAGTCTGCCCGGATGAATATTGCTCATTCTGATTTTTGCATTTCTCAATAGCGCTGTTCTGTCTTTTCTCGCTCGATTTACAATGTACTCTTGAACTCCAAACTTAGAATTTAACAGCTCGTATTTGATTGCGGCATAAATGTACTGCTCAAATAGTTTGTTTACAGTAATTAATGAGTTATCTCCATTCTCCATTCCGTCCGACACATACTCAAGAATACACGTCTCACCTGCCATGCTTGAGTCAAAGTTAATCACTCCCGCTTTCTTATCAATATTGAACGTAGGATTAAAGTTTGCAGTCTCAGTATTCAAGCCATAGGCAGCTCCAATTTTATAATCGAAGTACCAATTGCCATCCATACACCATCCTAGGTTTCCGTTGTAAGGGCTGTTCTGATTAAGATAGATGCTTTTCTTTAGGTTGTTCAGCCTGTCATAATCAATATTTGAGAACTGAGGCTGAAGAATATTCCCATTTATATCAAAGAGAATATTGCCGTTGTTATCTTGCAGATAGGCGTTAGAGGATAGCACTTGAATGTTCTCGGTCAATGGCCTTAACCAACCGTCTTTATAAATCGATATACGAACCCAATTCACATAATCAGAAGGAAGGACATACCTCAAAGACTCTGTAACATCTAGTTCCAAAACCTTTACTTCCTTAAACGCATCGTAGTTCAGCTCTTGAATAGCTCGCTTTGCATGGAATAGAATCTTATATCTCTCTTCGTTATTAACCAAAGAGTGATTCCCTGTATGCATCAGCATAAAGTTCGTGACAATATCTTGTAAGCTCACGTATTGGTATGAGCCCCAATTCTTGTCCTCGGGCGTATTGCCATTGTTTTCGTAATACTGATATTGTGAAATATAGGCCATGCTCTTTTATTTTATTGTTGCTGACTGAATGACGGCTGCTCATGTTGTTCTTGAGCTATACCAAACTGAGTAACTTGTATCTCTCTAATAGACATTCCGCAATACTGAAGAATCTTCATCACCAATTTGTACTCATCTTCAAGAGGCATCTCGAAGTCTTGATAGTCCGGCTGTGATTGGTCAAACGAAGGCTCTCCGTTTAGAAGGGTCACATACGTCCACTTTGGTGGCTTAGGGTATCTAAAATATACAGCCCTTACAGCTCCATATCCCGATAGAGATGCAGGGTATGTGCTTATAACAGAGTCACTCATTACATACGCAGGGAACTGCAATGAAGGAGACGTAAGCATCGACATGTTGAGCATAGTTATTTTTCCATTGGAAACCTTCTCTGCTTCTGAATAAGAAGTCGATGAGTATACCGCATATCCTTCAGATACACTTTGGAATATATCTTCAGTAAGAGTTATCGTCTCCTCTGAAACCACTGAAGAGACGAGAGCATTTTGATGAGTCGTTGTATTCAATACTATATCTCCAACAGCAACACCATTTGTAATGAAGTTTCCCGGAGACGGAACAGTTAGTACAAAAGGAGTTGTTATTGTGTCTTGAACTCCCGAAGATAGAAGGCTAGTATAGCAGACCATCTTATTAATCATGTAGAAATCATTACCGGTAGTCACTAAAGACGGAGTAAAGAATTGGTTTATAGCTGTTCCAATGCCATTAAACACGGGGTACAAAAAATCATTTACTATAAAAATCTCCAACGCTTCAATAAGAGGTTGAGATATATCAGCATAATCTGTTCCCGATAGTCGCTGATTCTCCATGTTTACAGTCTTGTTATAACTACTGAAGTATTCTTCATAAAGCTCCATCTGAGCTTGCATAGCATACAAGTTGAAATCGGATGGAGAAATATATCCGTAGTTGTTCTTGTTAAGGACAGACAGTACAGTGTTTCTTACCGAGTTTATCATTGTTTCTTTTTTACAAATGTAATAAAAAAAGAGGGGCCAAAAGGCCCCGTCTCTCCATCATAACACATGCAGAACAAATCAGAATCAATCTTCTAATGCCATGTCTAACATTCTTAAAGAATCAAGGCCTTCGTCACTTTGTAAGAACGAGCCTGCGATGTCTGCAGGTTCCTCTCCAAATGGAACTGAGCACATCTTCTTCTTGTTTGTAGATGTATTGTACCATATTTCTTTTCCGTTGCTTCTCAAAGACAATAAGCCTTTTTCGAAGAACGCTTGAATTTTCGCTTGGAACTTTAGCTCCGGGTCATTGATTGCGTTCATGAATGTGCTTGGGTCATTCTTAGCGAATATCAACAAGTCACGCTTCATCTCTGCTGTAGAAATTGTTGACGGGTCTTTTCCAAATAGAACTCTAGTGAGCATCTCCATTTGGTCGATAGTCAACTTTCTAGCTTCAATCAATGCATCAACCTCAAGGTTAAGTCCTTCCACTTCTTGCGATGCGTCTTTCTCTTTGTCAACTTCTGAAAAGACAGAACCGTTGTGAGGATGATAATGCAAGAACTCCTGTAGTACAGGGTTTGTTTTAGGAACTCTTAAAAATCCATCTTCAAAAACGATAGGCTCAAGAATGGAGTTACCATCTTGCTCGTCTTCAAATGGAGACTTTTGATTTACCGCATATCTCAATACACGGTTCTGATTCTTTGACTCATCGTACCACATTAATGGGAATCTAGGATGAGTTCGTGAAGCCAATGTAAATGACAATGGTGCTCCACTGTGTAATTTGTAGACCTTATCTACAGGTGCTTTTGCTTTTGACATTTTGATTCAAATAGATTTGATTTAACAATAAAAGAAAAAGAGGAGTGTCTTTGAAGACACCCCTCAATTTCAAGAATACTATCCGTAGCGGAACAACACGAAGTTGTTTGCTCCTAAAGTACATACTGCACGCTCAGAAAGGAAGTGAACCTCCATTGCGTCAAGGTCGCTGTTGTTTGCACCTCCGGCAGAACCTGTAATCCAAGTTTTGTAGCGGCGGTCTTCAGCCTCACTAGCACGGTAACGTACGTGCAAGAATGGACGCTTCGCGTTTTTACCCATGATTTGGTCATACACTGAAGTAGAACCTGCAGGAACAAGCATACCTGTTACAGTACCTGTTGCTGTTGCAGCTACGGTGTTCAAACCGCCACGCATTGTTGGGTCGTTCAAGTATTTCCAATCAGACTTGTAGAAGTCATAACCACGACGGAAACCGCTGAACCCAAGGTTCAATGCCATTTCAACATCGTTGTCAAATAGACCGTAAGAAGCTCCGTTTGCAGAACCTGTTCCGTTGTAACCATTCAATGTAGCCAACATGTTGTCGATGTCGAAGCTCAATCCACGGTTAGCAAACACAACGTTCTCTTCAATTGCACCTTGCTTGTCCAAGCGAGAAACAATTGTATCCCAATCCGGAAGAGTAGTTGGCGTACCACCACCCCATACGTTACCACGAAGATTTACAACGTAGAACACACCTTGAGAACCAACGAATCCTGCTGTAGCAGCACCCGAACCTGCGATTGCAGGAACAGCTTCAATCATTGCAGTCTCCAAGTAGTCTTCAAAACGAAGACGTGTCTCGTGCTCTGACTTCAAGTACCACAAGTAACCGGTTGCACCGTTCTCTGTAGTAACTTCAACCCAACCGATTTGGGCCATGTCAGAACCGTTTACAGCATACTTGTCCTTGATGATGATTGGATTGTTAGAGAAGATGCTATCTTCAGCTTCCAAAGAACCAACCATTCCGTTTGTTCCCTTCTTGAACTCCGAACCATAAATGAATACAGTGAACTGAGGATTTCCTGCACCTGTACCCGCTACCGCAAGACCGGTTGATTCGTAAAACGCAACAGTGAATGTTGTAGCAGAAGGAACCGCTGTAACAATTGCCTTGTTGAAGACACCTGTAGAGTTGTCTTGAATCATTACTGTTTGGCCAATGCGGATAGCAACGTAAGTAACACCCGAGTCATTCACTTGGAATGTAGCTGTGTTTGCGTTTATTGCTGCCGCCGAACCTACCTGCACATACTTGATGTGTAGACGGCCTTGTTCTGCCCATTTGATTTGGTCAGAGTTTGAAGGCATTTCTGCACCAACCATACGCAAGAAAGATGCGATGGTACGGTTACCATAACGCTCAAATTCCTTCTCATAAGTATCCGGAAGATACTGATTGAGGAAGTTGAAGTCAGTGATGTAGTTTGTTGACAACGCAACTTGCTCTGCGGCAGGTTGTAATGCGTATGTCGGGTTACTCAAAAGAGCACTTGCCATTTTTTTAAATTTTTAAGTTAAACTTTTTTTGCGCTGCGGATTTTCAAGCTTCTTCCCGAGTCGGGGTTTATCTCTCTAATCTGCATGCCCTCGGTTGATTTTGCAACCTCCGGCGTTCTTCTCTCAGACATGTTTATGTTTTTAATGTTCTTGAGAGTCCCGTCTGTAGCGTCTGATAGTCCTTGCTCATAGAAGAACTTAGCAAACCTTTCGGGGTTCATAGCTACTGCTAATGACCTGTGGTATCCTGCCGCATCTTTCATCAAGCCTGTATTTTCATCCAAGAACTTATTGATAAAGTTCGCGGGTGTTGATTGGGCCTTCTTAAGTTCGGTAGCATCTCCCGGAGAAAAAACAACTTTCTTGTTATTCACGTTGAACTCAAAACCTTTGAACTCACTCGAGAACACTTCGCTCGTTTTTTGGTCAAACCATTGACGCTTACGATTTGCTTCCTCTTCAGCGGTCTTAGCCTGCTTTATATACTGTCGGTACGACTCAAACTCTTCTTTTTCGTTTTCGGAAATACTTGCCGAACTTGACTCAAGTGGCATTTTGTATGTTTCCTTTTGCTCATTGAAGAATTTCTTCGCCTCGGCAATAGCTTTTTTTCTAGCAATCTTTACCTTCTTTACTGTCGACTCGTCATCTAAGTCTTCGTCGTATGTGTAATCCTCCATCAACGTCTCGATATCTTCTTTATCGAGTCCCGATTGAGTGGAGTGAAGGTATTCTTTTAGAAGTTGGTCTCCGTCCATTGAGTCGAAGTCTCTCTTCAACTTAATAAAGTCTTCAAACCCTCTTCCGGTATCCTTTTTATACTTCATGTAAGCAGCTACATCGTCCGGCATTTGTTCTGCCGACTGACGTTCAGCCATCAACTCATCAAATGAACTGATTTGCTTATTGTATCTTTTACCAATATATGAAAGAACGTCTTCTTCTTTTAGGTCGGGAACATTATTCTCATCACCCGTCCCATCATTTGCTCCATCACCTACTCCGTTATCCGGTGCATCCGCTGCATTAGCTGCTGCCTGTTCTGCCTCGTGCTTAGCAAGCAAGTCAGCTTCTCTTTCAGCAACCCCTTTTACTTCGGAGCCTTCTACTAATCTCACCTTTATATTTTCCATTTGATTTAAATTTGATTTGTTGCAAATTTATACAAAAATTCTTATACTCTATCGAGGTGAGAACTCAGCCAAATCGAAGCCATCTAAACTGTCCTCATTAGACTCAAAATTTACAGCAGGAAGATTGTTCTTTCTTTGCTCTATTAGTTTTGATTGCTGAGTATTTTGTATGCTTATCCTTTTGTCTTTTGCAGTTTCTTTCACATTCTCCCTTTCTCCTAATACTTGGGAGTTCATTTTAGAAAGCTCTTGATTGTAGGCAAACTCTTCAGCCATTAGCTTAGATTTCAAGATAGCTTCTTGTTTCATCTTTTCAATTTCAAATGCCACCTCTGCTTGTTTAATTTGCATCTTAGCTTGCGACTCCATCTGTATCTTCTGCATAGCAACTTGACCTGCCATCTCTTGAGACTTAAGCTGCTGTTCAGAAACAATAGCTTGCTTCTGCATAGCCATCTTCTCTTCTCGTTGCTCCTTCTTAGTTCTCTTAAGTTTAAGCAATTGATTCGCAAGTTTAATGTTTCTAATCTCGCGTATGTCAATAGCGTCCTCCAAGTTGATGTCTCCTCTTGAAAGAGCCATCTGTATGTTCCCTTCAAGCTGAGCCTTTTGCTCTTCGTCGGGAGATATTTCTACGAATATTCCGAAGTCATATAGATACAAATCAGAAATATCTGAAAGTATAGATACATTAAACCTGCCGATTTGATTTATAAACTCATCTGTAAAGTCAGCGTATTGAAGAATATCCGCAACCCTATATGTAAGGGCTTCTGCCAAAGAGCGATATATGTATAGCCCTGCATCCAAGATGTGTCTTGTTGCTGTATTGGAATTTAAGGCAGCAAGTTTTTGTAAACCAACCAACGAATTAGGGTCCGGATTAGAGCCGTCACGAGCCTCATTAAGTCCGGTAACAGTTCTAATCATATCCATGTAGTGGTTATAATTAGCAAGCAACATTTGAGTTTTTGATGCGCCCGAATTAGAAGTGAGCTGAGTTACAGGAACGCGAGCATTATTAAATTCTCCATCCTGCGTGTAACTTCTTCCTATTACGCTACCTGTTTGAAAGTATAGCCTCAATGCATCCTCGGGATTGTATGCGTTACCTGTCCCCAAGTCAACCTCATTCAGACCATCAGCGTCAATAAACACTCCATCGGGGACCACCCTAGCAATAACTTGCTGAAGCTTTAAGTGCGTAATCTGAATAAGGTCTGCAAATGGAATCATTCTTCTAACCAAAGACTCAATAACACCCTTGTACATTCTTGGAGCGCAAGCAACATACATTGGAAGGGCATGCTGTGTAGCTGATTTTGGTCGAACCATATTCTCAGCTAGTTGCCACTTTAAAAGAATGTTTGTTCCCATGACCATAATACCCTCGTACCACACGTCAATGGTTTTTTCAACCCTCTCAAAATTTCCCTCATCCATCATTTCTGTGGGAGGATTAAAGTCTTCGTCTTTCTCAATATATCTTACCGAACCATTGTCTAGTTTTTTCTTTTTATATACAATCTTTTTAGTAGTCTTGTAATTGAAATACATCAATGTGCATGTGTCTCTAAAGAACACACTGTTCTCGTAGAACCTAGCCACATTGTAATAGTCATACCAACCTTGGCTATACTGTGATATTTTTTGAAGGTCTTCTTTGGTTAAGCTTTGGTCTATCTTGTAAAGCTCTGTAAGAGGAAGTGTTTTAATCTCTCCCCAATAGAAGCAATCTTTGAAGTAAGGGTCCTCTGTATAGCTATAGACAATATTAGCAGGGTCCACGTAAGAAATTTTAACTCCGGCTCCGGGTAAAAATTCATGCTTGGCAACCTGTATTCCTAAAACAGTTTCATCGTAGTCTAATCTCTTACGCAAGTCCTCATAATGATTAGCATCAAACAATGTATTGATAGCCTCTTCTTCAGCTATCTCAATAGCGGGCTTATAATTCAATTGCATGTATAGAGACATCTCATCGTCTGTCTCCGGCAATTCATCGGGGTCCATCATGAATGGATTAGCCCCTGTTTTTTTCTGAATTATTGAGAGGACATCTTTTCCTGCCATTTGAGTTTCAATCATCTCTTGATACTTGTTTCGATTTGATTGAGACATGGCGTCTTGAGCGTATGCCTTCACCTTGAATAGGCGATTAGACATTCCATTCACAACAATATCAACAAACTTAGGGATGACCGGAACGGGAGTCCAATCAAGATTCAAATAAGAAAGGTCCCCATCAATAGCTAATTCATTTTTATATTTAGCTGTTGACTGCTCTCCGCGAGCATAAAGGCGAACACGGTGAAAGTCTCTCCACTGACTGTAGTATCTACATGACGTGCCATCTTTTCTAAACCATTCGTACTGAATAGCTTGACCAACCTGTAGTCCGAATGCTTCTGTCGCTTTCTCCGCGTCTGTTGCAAACTGACTTGGAAAGCTAGTAGCCGTGATGTCTATTACTATGTCTTTCATTTAATTAACTGACTTGTTATTCCGTCGTTCTTGTATCTTGCGAAGTTAATACTAATTTTCGATTCTTTTTTCTCGGGAACGTAAAGGTGCTTTTGATTCGCCATTATAACTAGGCCCGAACTAATAGATGCGTCAAACTTTGTTCTATCATTTATATCAAACTTTGCCCAATCTTCAAGGGTTCTAGTGAATGGCATTGTTCCAACTTCGTCTGACTCTCTATATTTTCCCTCTAAGTCAAACCCTACGAACTTCTCAATATAAGATTCAATTGCAGAAGCATGCGCCTGCTTGACATCCTCTGAAGAGTTGGGTATTCCTCCTAGTTCCTTTTCTGTTTTGCTAAGTTTAGCATACGGCTTATCGGGTCTGTTCATAGAGAATCCTCTGTACCCTCTGTTCTTAAAGTGGTACAGCAACCTTGGCTTATTGTTCTCCGCAAGAATCGGCATTCCATAAAACACACACGCCATCAGTACATCTTCAAAAAATATCTCAGCCGTCTGTGGTCTAGCAATGTACTCAAGGAAGAACTCATTTACCGGAGCTTCATCCATGTGAAACTTCGTCATTCCATGAAGCGAGCCGTTAGACCCCCTGCCATCAACTACGGCTGAAATATCATAAGAGTCACAACCAAACGAGCCAAGGTGCTCATTGCCCGGGAATTTAATCCCATTTCTTATATGCACATTGTTTTGCATGTGTTTCTTCGGGGTCCAACTAACCAAGAATCTTCCCCTTTTATCGGGGGAGAATATAACCTCAGTATCTTTTATCCCGTCTTTCCACATAAAAGAACCTCGTGTAATGTGATGCTCCTTGATGAGAGTGTCATTATAATCAATCTGCTGATAAATCTTAGTTAGGTTAAACAGGGCTTGTTTACTCTCATCTCTAAACGCATGTGACTCTGTTCTTGGGAACTGCCTATAAAACTCATTAAGTGCATCAGCATCATTCTTTAAAGAATCAACTTCTGCCTCCCAATAATCTATTGCACCTTTTGTTATCCACGCTCCGTCCACTCCCTTAACGGGTTCTGCAGGAGTTCGAAACACAGGCATACCATACAAATCAATAAACCCCTCGAGGTTCCACTCCATTGGTATGAACAACTTGTATAGTCCACTCTTTGTTTGTCCGTTAGCATTTCTTGAAGATGTTTTAGAATCCTCATAAATGTCTTTGAAGTTTTGTCCTCCCTTGGCCAATGCATTTGATGTGGACCCCATCATACATTTCCCTATAATCTTACTTCCTAATCTCAAACATGTCTTTGTAATCCTCCAATTCTCTTTAATGTTGTTGGGCTTTACCCACTTTCCACTCTCATCATGTACTAAGAGCCTAAGTTTTTCTCCATCATAAGAGTTGTCCTCTGTATTTCTCCAATCTATTGTGGTGTCCAATCCACTAATAACATTGGTATCAGACATATACATGTTCTTCTTGGTAATCTTTGAGGCAGGAACACGGAAGGCAAGCTCAGTTTTTGGTTTATCCATACCATCCATTACCGGTTTGAAAAAAAATGGAAGGCGAGTATTTATTGGAACCACCTTATCAGTGAACATCTTCTTAGCGTCTCCCCCTGTTTTGGATAGAATGCCTAAACGTGCATCTCTAGCAAGCGTTCCTGTATTGACGCATTCAGAAGACGCCATGAACGAGAATCCCGAGCGACGTATCTTAAGGTAGTCCATACCAAAACACCTATTGTCAGCTTTACATGCCTCCCAAAAAAGATATAAGATTCGATTAGCCTCTCTAAAATCCGGGTATCCAACATCTATACTAGCCCACTGAAGATAGAACCAATGAGACCCGGTGATATAAGTTTTAACCCCATTGTTCATGAACCAAGCACCCTGTTCCCTGTAGTCAAACTGCTGCTCTATATAGTCTATCCATTTGTTTTTAAACTGAGGTGGCATTTCATTCCACTGAAATATGGATTGAATTTTTGATAGAGGATAAGGAAGCTCTTGTCTTTCCCAATATTGCTCGGATTTAGATGAGTGTCTTTGAAGACACTGCTCGGGCGCTTCCGGAAGAGCAATAACAATTCCTTCGATACTAATTATTTCTCCAATCTTTCCTGTCTTGGAGATAACAACCATATCGTATTCTTCATTGTATCCGTATATCCAAGACCTATTGCCGTTCTTTTTTGCAAGTGGGGTCTTTGGAATATAGTCATGAAGAACTCTATATAATATTTTATCTTGAGTTTCTTTCTGCAAAACCTTGCTTTGTATCTGTTTTACTTGGGCCTTTATCTATCAGCTCCAAGGTTTCTCTTTCTGATTCGATTCTGTTTAGTATTTCAAAAGCATCGAATATAGCTATCTTTTTTGCAGAGGCTGCATTCTTTAATCGGTCAGCCGCCAACTCTACCTGCTCTCCATCTTCTCCTGCATGCCTTTGAATAACCTTCTCTTCAGCAACTTCAATCAAGTGCTCAACAGCCTTATACCCCGCTGTAATTATACGGAGCTTCATCTTCCTTATATCGTTTGAAGTGCTCATTTGTCTTTACTTAAAAAAATAACTTGCACTAACCTAGAGTCTTCACCATCTCCAAAGTTTTCAAAAATATTTCTTGAATGAGGACACTCAGATGGAAACGCTACCATTCTATTGAACTTAGAATAGACACGGCATATTGGGTTTTCGTCCTCATCATAAATAGTTGTTCCATCTTCATCGGGATGCTCTTTGCTTAGATACAATACAGCAGTTATATCCCCCATCATATCATCCTTGTGGATATAGTTTGGTTCCGGTTGCCCAAGTGGAGACTGTCTTACAAAGTTCCAATTTACTTTATGGTTTGGAAATACATCAAGAACGAACTTCAAGAACTCATCCTCTCCTCTTGGCTGCATGCCATGGAATGTTTTCTCACTGTCATGAAAATCTTGGAACCCATACAAAAGAATATCTTCCACATACTCTTTAGGATTAGCCAATACATTGTCAAATAAAATTACATTCATAATTTGATTGCGATTTGATGGTCAAACATTCTGTACATTTTCTTTCCATCAATAGTAAACTCATATTCACTATCGGGTGAGAAACAAATAGGAGTCCCCTCGACAACTCCTCTATCCATAAGGTATTGATTGGGGTATCTCATAATTCCCATGAGCGGCTCTTCAGTAAATGGCTTCTTGATGTAAGATTCTGTTGCAGACATAGGCTCTACAAAACAATATCTATCATAAGCGTTCCATCCGCTATCGTTTTTGTACATAAAGAATTGGTCGTCTTCAATTAAGAATACGTCCTCACGGAAAAAGCTCTTACCGCTTCTCCGTCTTCCTTTCATGTCATTATAGAATTTGAACGCATTGTGATGTACAACAAGCGTATCTCCGGGTTTGATTGGACCGGCATAACCTAAAGGGGTTTCAATGACAACTGCATATCTGTTTGAGAACTTGTGGTCCTCTTCAGATGTGCTGACTATAAACTCTATTCCTGCTATGTCTTTTGTGTTGTCGTATCTTTTTCCCTTTAATGGTGTTACAATAAAGTAAAATGGTGATTTCATTAGAAATCTATATTAAATTCAATTGAGATTGGAATCGTTTGATTGAACTCTTTCCAAAGTACCACCTCTTGTTTTGTGTTGATGATGTATACTTGAATAGAGTTTGTATCGTTATTTTTAAGGATACGGTATATTTCGTTTGACTCTGATAAAACTTTTTGGCCAACGAGATAATGCATAGCGCCCCCTTTATAGTCGGGGCCAACCGATATTTTACGAATATCCGTCATACTTTATTTACTGTAACTATAATACTTGGTGTAGCAGGAGAGGGACCGCTTGCCGCATCGTGTACTAGAGATATGTTAGTTGACGTAGCCGCAAACATAAGATGAATGAAGTCTCCTGCAGCTACATCTATAAAGTAATTCCAAGCAGCCATCACGTGATTAGTACTACCTTGAAGTTCTACCTTTCCATTGGTATTCGGAACATTATCCGCAAGTATAAGTCCGTTCTTTCTCAGCCAAAAGCTTGCAGTTTGAGATGAACCTGCTGAGTTATCTAATTGAGCTGAGAACACTACGTTATAAACACCTGCGTGAGCAAACGTAATTCTAGTCAGATTAACTCCATCACTAGTGATTGACACTCCATTAGTTGCAGCCGCATCAGTAACCTCAAGTATAATGGCTTTCGCTGTATTCGCTGCCGTTAGCGTTTGGTCTACAAGACTATAGAATGAACCTCTATATGAAGTAAACGCAGCCTCAGCATCTTCCCAAAGTACATTTCCTCCGGTAGCTGTAAGGACTTGACCGGGAGTTCCTATTGAAGTGTTGCCATCTGTAATAGTTCCTAGAAGTTTAATATCGGTATTACAAAGTATGCTATCTACAGTTATAGTTCCTGTAAGATTAATATTTTCAATAGCCGTATTGTTTGCATCAAGAATCTCTTGAAGACTGATAGTAGTCCATTCAGTTCCTGTGATAACAGACATTAGTAGCTGTCCATTTGTTCCGTAAGAACTAGCAGAATCCTCAAGCGTTCCACCAACAATAAGAGACTGAGTTGCCTCAACGGTAGGTGCGCTTACAGATGCTGAACCTGTAAGGGATATGCTAGTTGTTGAAGAATTTCCTTGCCCAAGAACATAATCAAGGTCAACAGTAGTCCAAAGTGTTGTAAGAGTACCACCGGTGGTAACCAAGAGTTGACCGTTTGTTCCGGCAAATCCGGTGGAGTCATAAAGAGCAGCCTGTACCCATAAATTTTGAGTAGATATTTGCCCAACTAAGTTTATGTCCTCTGTAGCCGAATTGTTTGCATCAAGAATCTCTTGAAGACCAAGGCTAGTCCATTTAACTGTATTAGATGCTGTAGCTGTAAGGACTTGACCAAGCGTTCCATTATTTCCTAAAACATCTTTTAAATAAGATGTCAACTGAATACCTTGAGTAGCAATATTTCCTTGCCCAAGAACATAATCAAGGTCAATAGTCTGCCACAAAGTAGCCAATCCCACTGATGTCAACACTTGGCCGCTTGTTCCCGAAGAAGAGGCGCTATCCTTAAGATTAGCTGTTACTCTTAAATTACCAATAGTAGAATTTGCAGCATTTATAAAATTTGTTGCTCCTAAAATAGTAATATCACCTGTCAAGTAAATGTCTTGAGTTGCTGTATTGCCTGCATCAAGAACCTCTTGAAGTGTATTGGCAGGTGCTAATGACTGAACAAATGCAGCTATGTCGCCAAGCGAATAGTTCTTTGTAGCGTTTGCATTGTCAGCATCAGTTCCTATAAGAAGGTCTGAACCGGATAGCGATGAGTCTACGGGATATGTACTAATTTTTGCCATTCTCTTTACATGTTTTGCATAAGCATAAAGCAAATGCTGATTTTCTATACACGTCTTACACCAATGTCAATAGGTATAAAGTCTTGTTTATAAGGGCCAACATTTCATCCATGATGTTTTGAAGCTCTGAAGAATAGTTTGTTCTTTCGCTATCAATAGTCTGCTGCATTTCTCTAAGATGTTCTACAGCAGGCGCATTTTTAGACTCCGGAATAACAATCTCAACTCTTTTGTATCTTCCAAAATAAACTTCACTAAACTTGTCCGTCAAGTCAAGTATGCCATCGTAGTATCCGTTGAGCGCTTTATGCTCAGCAAAAGATGTTGTCTGAAGATGTGCGATATGCATCATGTCTGCCGACTGAAATAGCATTCCAATGAATTTTCCGGGTATCATCCTTGGTTGGGTTTTCTTGTTATTTGTCCTGTTTGTATGTTAATCACAGCATCGACTCCGTACTTCTCAATTAACTTCTTTTCGTTCTCAGCGAACTCCGTTCTCATTGAGTCAATATGGCTCAATAGGCCGTGCTTTTGTAATTCGATATCTCCAAGAGCTATTTTTGCTCTATTAAATTCAGAGGTCATTGTTTGAATTTTTTCAAGTTCCTCTTTCGTTACAACTGTTGCTTCCATTTTTAGATTAGATTTTATTATTCAACAAAGATAGTAGTTTTTGCTATTGAATATTTCTTTTGATTGCACTTCCAAAGTAGTAACCAAAAATAGAAAGAACTACACCCTCGGTTATTCCTATTAAGTGTATCCAAATCTCCTTGTTATCCTCGGGCACTTGTAAAAATGCAATGGCGTATATGATAAACGCAAACGCCGACAGGCCTGTTAAGCCTGTTAGGTAAAACATAAAGTCAAACCTATTCAGCTTAGCTATCTCCATCTCTCTATTTCTTGCTGAATCCCTGTCTGCCGCTTCTATTCTAGCCATCTCAAGAATCTCTTCAGTCAAAGATTCTTTCTCCTCATCACTAAGCTTGTCAGACATATTGATTAAGTTCTTAGCTACACCCAATACTCCATTGTCCGGAAGCAAATCACCTACAACATCCAAAACCTCGGGTGCTTTTTCTTTTAAGAACTTCCCGACCTTAGTGTCCCTAAACTTTTTCTTGTCTGCCATTATTCTTTGATTTCAAAATGCATCCAATCCATATCTTTTTCTACACCTAATGAAACAAATCCATGTTTGTAGAAAATATCTATCATTGGTTTGTATTCTTCATTAGCAAATCTAGCGGTGCGCTTTGTTTCTCTCAAAGTATTTCTTGCAGGGTCCAAGTCAATAGCAATTCCCCACGCATGTTTTGACCAAGAGCTACCGTTTCTCATCTTGCGGTAAGAAAAACACCCACCAAATAGGTCAATACCTAAGTCGTGTATCCGCTTATATCCATAATGGCTAAGCAAATCTTCAAACACCGCTTTAAAATTCTCAGCCACAAGCTCATGGCAACGCATTTTCTGAACAGTAGTGTCTGTATCCCATGCAATACGCATTGGATAGGGTAAATCTATTGTAACCAAATACCCCTTGCCGGTCTCATTTGGTTGACCGTATTTTTTTATGGCTTGTTGAGTAGTTATCATCTTCCTTGGCCTCTGTATTTTTTCTTATACAATCTGCTTGTTGGTGATGAACTTGTTTTTGTTTTTGCGTGAACACCTTTTCTGTTCACCTTTCTACTAGTTATCTTTTGAATTGCTATCTGTTTCGCCATCTATTCTATTTAATTTTTTTATGTAATAAATTATAGCAAAGACACCTGTTATTATTGCGATTAACCCGGAAAATGCAGATATAATAGGTTGAAGTTCTGTTGCTTTTGCTGCAACAGCTGATACTACAGATGTTCCTGCTGTAGCTGCGGCAATTGAATCGTGTATATCGTTCGTGTTACTCATCTTAGATAGGCGTTGTCACGTATTGCATTAACGTATTAATATCTGTGAATCTTATGTCGTCGATAATCATAGTCAAATCCATCACTATTAGTCCATCCTCCATTTCAAATAGTGCTTGGCTATCGGAAATTTCTTCATATCCTAGTGGAGAAAAGTAAATATAATTAGAGGAGAATTTATAAAATCTTCCATCTTCGCATAATAGGCCGGCTCTTGTTTTTATTAGGTTCATAATAGTTCAATTATAAATCCGCTTTGAATTATTGAATCTCCTGCAGCTCCTGCTTGAGAAGTGAAGATAATGTATTGGTCAACCGCCCAATTAATATTTGTAGCTACAGCAGCTTGTGTTGTAGTAACATCATCAATTGGCAAGGATGTATTTGTCCATACTGACTCTGTGTTTGTAGCTGTTTTTATAAACAGCTCTCTTTTCATTTGAATATATGGATTTGTTATACCCGAAGATGTATATATCCCAAGCTGAGAGGCTCCTGTTACGGAAGATATTGTATTGACATATATACCTCCTGTCATTAACCCTGCTGTTCCTGTCTTACGAAGACGCTGCCGTATTGTAATTATGTCTCCTACTTGAAATGTTCCGGCAGGAATTAATTGAGAACGAATTAAGGTAAGGGCTGTGCTTCCGGTTACGGCTGCGGTGTCAGTAGTAGATATATACCGAAGTACATCTCTTGTGGTAGCAACTCCCGAAACATCAGACGCTGTAAGGTTTTTCCAAGTTAGACCGTAATCTGTGTTGTTAAGCTTTGCAAGCACTTGTCCTGTTGTTCCTCCGGTAAGCATGCCTGCTTTTGAAACGTTTAACGCTCCTGTTATATTATCAAGAGTTAGCGCTGTCTCCAATTGAGATAGCGTGAATCTTATATTATCATTTAGCACAGAGTCGTACCCCACTATAAATCCTGTTGCAGATAGAGTTGTGGCGCTAAATTGTGAAAATTTTACATTTGCCATTATTACTCGGGTATCATTAAATTGTTTGTTTCAGTAATTAGCGTGTCTACGCCGTTTTCTTTTATAAGATAATCAACAACAGGCGTTGAGCCGGAATCAAATCCGGACAACGTGTTTATTATTGCTATAATAAGAGACGACTCCATATTACCAAAGCGCTATAATTCCTGTAGCTGAAGTGTTACTTGTGTTTACGCCCAATACTTGTATTGGAATAAATTGACCTGCGCTTACAGCGGCCAAATTTAGAGTGTCTCCACCCACTGTTCTCACAGAAAGTGTCCCTGCTCCTCCAACATAGAGAACACAACCATCGTTGCCATCTCTATCGTATACGAAATACTTCTTTCCCGAAGCAGCAAAGATGGCGGAATTACATACCAACTGAGTTTCGCTAGTTACAGAAAATACTTTAGCACAAGTGCTATCTGTTGTGTTATAAATAATATCTCCAACAGAAATATTATTGGTCACGAACAAAGCGGCAGTGTCAATTAAATTGAACCCACCCCCGCCGGTAGATGTGTTTACGCTCTGTTCTTGTTTTATTGCTCCCGGAAACGGAATATCAATAGTGTTGCTAGGGATAACAGCCAAGCCTCTTCCTACTTGTAATTTCTGATTTGCCATTTTTTTTTATTTTTGATTGTATGGAACAGCTTCGTTGAGAGCCTGCCTGCGAGCTTCACACCCGCAGTCATCTACACCAACGGCCATGGACACCCCTTTTACAACAGCCTTAATACCTGTGGCTGTAGTGATTTTATCTATGGTGTCTCCAAGACCTTCGCTATGATACGTTATTTTCATTTTTTAGACATGATGCTTGTGAGTTTTTGCCCAATAGTACGATTAGCAATTGCCTCATCGTAACAGCCATGTCCCGCATTAGGTGAAAGGATGGCTCCCGGAATACTAAGCAATGCTTTTGCTGTTCCGGAATTTTTTTTGATGGACGAATCCATGCTTGCTTTAGTCATAGACGCTTTCATTTCTTTTTCTTTTTACCGGCAACTGCCATTTCTTGAAATTTCTTTTTACCGTACTTCTCACGGCCAATAGAAGCTGTAATTGCATCAGCACTTTTCTTGCTAATGCCCTGCTTCTTTTGAATCTTATTGCTTAATTCGCTGAACTTACCCATAAGGCAAAGGTCTGAAATTTTATGATTAGATTTTTGAAACTTTTCTGCCCATACCAACCCTTGATTTCTCAGCTTTCTTTGCCGCCAACTTAGATGGTGATATTTCACTCTTTGTTTTTGGAGTAGACGCTGATACTTTTTTGGTTGGTCTGCAATACTCGTTCTTACCACCTGCTCCACATGCCTTACCTGTACGAGTATCGACCCACTTTTCTTTTTCCCAACGCTTGAGAGATGTCCCCTCCTCTGTCTTTCTCACAGTGCCCGAAGCTTTCCTGCATTTAGCAATAGCTTGAGATGCCCTTGCTGAAGGAAACACCTCGTATTGAGCTTTTACTTTTTTATAGCAAGCGTCTTTAGGCATATTATTTTTTCTTAATAAGAGCTGATTTCTTTTTCAAAGAAGAATTAGATGCGTTCCCCTTTAAAAACTTCATAGCACCATCTAATGATTTCTTAGACTCGTACTTAGCTGCTTTTTTTATTACCTGCTTCATCAATATTTTCCTTTACGGTTAGATGGGTTTGAGGTTGTTGGGCCACCGGGTCCTTTCCAAAGGTACTTACACGACCAATATCTTGGAGTAAGCTTGTCATCTGCAGTATCGCACTTGTGTCGAGCTTTAAAACTCTTGCGAGCAGCAGCTGAATAGTTATTGCCATATCCTTTTGCGCCAAAGTGGAGGAGCTTTTCCTCCCCATTGGCACAGGCTTTTACCATCATCTTCTTACCGGGACGGTCAGAAGGCTTTGGACTATTACACTTCAGCTTCTTCTTGTCCGCCATCTACTTCAGTTGTAGGAGTTGATACGAAGTCACTTGGAGTGCGTTTAAAATCTCGGCTATTATGCCCCGGGTCCTCACGAGGAGTTGGCGGAGTATTGAGCGCAACAGATGAAGGCTGAGTTGATGCAGTCTCAACAACTGCTTTCATCTCATTTTCTACAGCTGACTCTTCCACTGCAGGAGCGATAGTTTTCTTTGCCATGGTTACTTCATTTTTGTTTTTGTTGCACCCTTGATTTTGCCTTTCATGCCACTCATTTTAGAACTACCGCCACCGCTTGGCATTTGCATGCGTGAAGAAGCAGGTAGATTTGGCGTGTCTTTTTTGCTTGTTGAATTTTTCATTTTACTGATATTGTTTATTTGTTAAACTGTCCACCTAAATTTACTCTTAACGATTGGAGACCTTGAATCTTTGCCGAAGAAACTTGACGAGACCCCGACTTTCTTCTGCCGATTTGGTCTTTAAGCTTTGCATTCTCTTTCTGAAGGGCGCTTATCTTCGCAATCTCATTATTCTTGAACGTGATTTTGTCCAACGTTTCCTTCAATGAGGGATTCTTTTTGTACTTGTTGTCGTCCATAAGTGTAACTTTGTAGCAAATGTAATCAAATTTATGGAATTAAAACCTAGGAAGAGCGACTACCTAAAGTATTGGAGAGTAATAAGATATTTTGTGAAAGCAAAATACAACCTCACCCAAGCGGACCTTGACATGATTTTGTTTTTATACTCTGAAACGTATTTTGACAAAGACAAGTTTGATGAGTTTGATGAACTACTCAGTTGGGACCTTCAAAGATTCAATAGACTTCGACAGAACGGATGGATATCAGTCTTCAGAAAGAGAAGCGGAAAGTACAAAACCCTGTACGAGTTGTCGTACAAGGGTGTTAGGCTAGTGAGCTCCATCTATAAAAAACTAAACGGGGAAGAAATCCCCGCTAGTAAATCTCAGAACCCAATATTTTTAAAAAATATCCCGTACTCGGATAGGGTCTATCAGACCATGATTAAGGACATGAATACTTTTATTCGACAACAACGACATCGCGCTCTTGAATGATAGTGTATGCACTATCCTTGATGAGCATGGTGAAGCTGTGCGATTTGTCAAAGTAGATTTTATCTCCCTTAGCAATTGCTGCCACGTCAGTACCCGACTCAACAACGACACCCTTGCGGTATCTGAATTGATTGATGTCGTCTCCCGATAAAATGAGGCCCGAATCTGTCTTGACCTCCTCGTCTGTAGTTACCACTACAATATATTTTCCAATTGGTTTCATTACGATTAAAAATAATTATGGACCCATATAGGAGTTTTATCCCCAACATAAGCTCCTTTAACGTTATACTCAAAATGCTCAATAGCCTCCTCGTAGTCCATGCCGTCAAGGCATAGCGTCTCAATGCATCTCTTCTCAGAGTACACAAGTCTCATAGACGCCTGCTCGACACCAATGATTGCATCGTCAAACCCATCAGCCACAAGAAAACTCTCCTCGGGGAATTGCTCAATGATGCATTGAAGCATGGTCTGTTTGTTATTTAGATTGCTCATAGACTCTTGCCATTGTTATGATTGCATTCGTACTAAGGATGGTTGTCGCTACACTCACAGCGTTTTGAAGCGCACTGCGTGTAACCTTAAGTGGGTCAATGACGCCCATCTCCATTAGGTCTCCAAACCCACCGGTCTTGATATTAAGCCCATGACCTGCAGGGTGCTCATTAAGATAGACCTCCTCTGAAAGACCGACGTTTTGAAGTATCTGACGAAGTGGAGCCTTGAGCGCTTGTCTCATTATGCTGAACGCACACTCCCACTCAGCGGCATATTTCTCCGGTATTGACGTTGTTATTAGCTCGTCAATGTTAATCTCATAGAGTGCCTTGCCGGCTCCCGGAAGGACGCCCTCCTCAAGCGCTGAACGAACCGCACACACCGCATCGTCAACCCTGTCGTATAATTCTTTTTGCTCTAGGTCAGTATTACCACCAACAAATATGACACCGATGCCACCTGTCAGTGATGCGATACGCTCTAACAGAAAACTCTTCTCAGACTTTTTAGTTGCATTTTCATAAGCGTCACGCAATTGCTGCACACGCTCGTCAGCCTTCTCTTGATTTGAGCGAACCGATGATTTGACAATAATGGTTTTGTCTCTTGACACAATAACCTTTGAGGCATGGCCAAGGTCAGCAGAGCTCATAATGCTCAAGTCGTCACCTGTCTTCTCAGAGAAGTATGTTGCCCCAACGCTCACAGCAATGTCATGCATAAGCTCATGCTGCTTGTATCCGAAGTTAGGTGGAGGAACCACGCAAACCTTAAGGTTACCCTTCATGACGTTTGCAGCAAGTGTGTTGACCACATTCGCATTACATGGCGCAATGATAAGTAACTTCTTTCCCTCAGTGATGATAGGCTTGAGGATGTTCTCAATCTGAAGGATATTAGAAATCTCCATGTCAGCCACAAGCACCATAGTGTCTTCAAAGACACACTCGTCCTTCTTTTGCTCGTTGGCAAATAGCGGAGATAGATACCCTCTGTCAAACTTAATACCGTGCGTAGTCTCTGCGTAGGTGTCAGAAGTCTGTGAGCGCTCAACAGTGACAATACCATTACGCCCCACCGACTTATAGACGTCAGAAATAATACGCCCAACCTCACGGTCATTGTTGGATGAGATTGTCGCTACGTCAAATAGCATTGAGTTAGATAACTTCTTGCTGCGTCGTCTTAGCTTCTCCACTGCCTTGTCGCTTATGTCCACTAGCGCACGTAGCACCTCAGTCTTGTTCATACTCTCGTCCATTAGCTCAACACCGCTGAGCACAAGAGACTCTGTGAGCACAATTGCAGTGGTCGTACCATCACCTGCTGCGGTAGCAGTTTGGTCTGCCGCCTCCTTCATCATGCGAACCGCAAGGTTCTCAACCGGGTCCATAAGGTCAACTGCCTTAGCAACCGTAACCCCGTCCTTTGTGACGGTGATACCGTGAGTGTGATGTGGAGACTCAATAAGCACCGTATTCCCTCCGGGACCTAGTGTGCTTTTGACAGCAGAGGCCATCTTGACCACGCCATCTACAAGCTTGTTTCTGCCTGTGTCGCCGAAGTATAGGTCCTTCGGGCTGTAACCTTGTTGCATATCTACCATTTGATTGGATTATTTGAGACAAATATAGTTAGTATTTATGAAAACCAAACATAAAAATTACTCTCGTTTAATTATGGATTAATAAAGGTTCAATCCTTTAGATTATTGTCAGAATGTCAATTTCTTCTCCCCTATTATATATATATATTTCCTCCTTTATATATCTTTTTTTTTAATATAGATTCTCTTTTTAATTGACATAATCGACATAAAATTAATAATCAATAAGTTAAGTTACATAATTAGAAACATTCTCATGTCGAAAAAATACATAATGGATAAAAAGAAAGAGGGGCCCGTTATAGACCCCTCTCTTGAGTTGGTGAATTGCATTACCGTAAACTAACCAAAACTCAATACTACTTCTTTGAAGCGACAGACCAAATGCTTCCAACCAAAGTCATAACAGCTCCAATAATGTCAGCAGTTACAGACTCAGCAAGAATACCATTGGCAATCAAGATACCACCTACAAACGTAAGTGCGTGGCGAATCAGTCCTAGAACTTGTTCTGTTTTCATTGTAAAAAATATTAGGGGGTTAATTAATCGCAACAGTCCATTCCGCGCATCATCTCATTCATCTCACTCATTCGTTCTCCTCTAACATAAGCCTCAGCCTGCATGTTAATCTTCTTTTCAATCTTCATTTGACGACGAGCATTAGCAGCTTGTACAATTCCCATCTCAGAATTAGGACGGTCATTAATCAATCGTCCATCACGTACAGTAAGACCCGGGCCTCCTCCGTTGTATCCGGATTGGTAGACGCTATTTGAAAGTTTAAGTTTCATAATGTATTGTTTTTATGTGTAATACAAATGTAGGCAAATTTTTAGAACGAGATACATAGGGTGTTGGGGTAATACCACGTCGCACGCGAGCCGGGCCCCTACCGAAAGCGACCTGCTCCAAAGGGGTGGGGGGTGCAATTCGCCGCCGCCCGTCTAACTTTTTGCCGTTTTTCCTGTGGGCCATTGCCGCCGCCGCCCTGTAGCACAACAGCGCCGCCGCCGCCCTGTTACCTGTTACCTGTTTGCCCTGTCACCTGTCACCTGTCACCTGTTCGCCGCCCATTCGCGGCCCGTTGGCCCTGTTTATTGTGTCTTCAAAGACACTTCGTACAAAGTTCGTCTAAAATTCGTCTACTGATCGTAGAACGTTCGTCTAATAGCAGCCCCACCACAAGTACACCCCACAAACTGAAATATTTTTCACCTCTACAGGCCGCACCAAATAAGGCCTTCAAAAAAAAATGAATAAAAACGCAAACTTTTTTTTCCCTAGGTATTGATTTGAACGAAATTTGAACTATATTTGTACCGCCAATGAACGAAACAACGGCACAAAATAACATAAACAATTCAAAATCAACAAGTTATGAGTAATTTACTATCAATTGAGGCAAATTTCCTCAATTTACCACAGGTGAAACAGGGCTTACACCTACAGGAGCTTAACGCTATCAACAAAAAAATGGCCAAGGCCCACAAACAGCGTTTTATCCATAGCCTAGAGCTAAGCAAGGTAGCTGTTCAGTCTTTCGAGTGGTTTAGCTCGGCCGAGGGACAGGCCCTGTGCAACGAAGAGGGTATCGCTTGGAACAGGGAAACCTTTGCCGACAAAGTGTTCGGAGTGAAAAACTCCTACTTTGGCAAATTACTCAAAGTAGGTGGAATGGACGCTGTAGTGGTGGAAACGTTCAACACTAAATGTGATGAGGCCGAGGCCAACAATCAAAAGTGTGACCGCAGCGTTGCAGGCCTTATAAACTTTGCGAAAGCGGGTATTGAGTCTGACGTTGTTATCGCTGAGGCCGAGTCTGAAGGTGATATAGAAGAGACGACAGAAGAGGCCGTAGAGCCAACCACAGACTGTGTATTCACAATGACCCACAAGGCCGCGACAGGCAACGTTGCAATGAGTATTGATAGCATGGGCACAATGACCACTGCAAACAGCCGCGAAGAGCTAAAAGAGGCTCTAAAATTCGCTCTTACTCGCCTAGGATATTCATTTTAACCGTGTCTTCAAAGACACATAAAACACACACAGCAATGAGCACAGGAATAGTATACACAGTAACAGGAAACCAAGAACGCGGACAGGTAACACTTTACCACCACAAACCGTATCCGCTTTTCTTGAACAAGACAAAGTACCGTATTGACGTTGCAGGCCTCAAACCTGTAACAGCACGTGAGGCCCTAAAAATAAACGGAGACTCAATTGAGTCGCGTTTTACGGTAGGCTTTGAGGTTGAGAAAAACCAATTGCACAGGGGCGCCGTTCGTGAGTATGAGCTGTTCTGTGGTTTCGAGCGCGACAGTTCATGCGGCTACGAGGCTGTCACGCATATTTTGCCGCTGTTGCCGTCGGGCCTGTGGCGCACAAAAGTGTATGACATGATGTACAAGGCCGAGCGCATAATCGATGACCGCTACAGCCCGTCAAACAGAAATTGTGGAGGCCACATTACACTAGGCTGCGACGGTTTCACAGGTGATGACCTACGTGAGGCCGTGAGAAAAAACGCGGGTATTGTTTTGGCCCTGTTTCGCAACCGTTTGTCAAATCAATACTGTAACCGTAACTTGACCATGTTAAGCAGCTCAGACTCACATATGCATGCAAACGGGTACCACTTCAAGTATCAATTGGCCTTGGTAAAAGGTGATTGCCTAGAGTTTAGATTGCCGTCAAGGTTTGAGAGTGTTAAGCAAATGATGAGACGTTACGAGCTGTTCTACGAGCTAGTTAACTACAGCGTGAATAAGCCTAACGGCACGTTCAAGGCCTTTCTCAAGCATATAACGCCGCTGATAGTGTCCATGTACAATGGCGACGCTGCAAAGGCCGGTAAGGTCATCGAACTAGCAGAAAGGTTTCAAAAGTTCATCAATACCGGCGAATGGACCGACGAGGTTAGGGCCTACGTGAGCGGCAACACAAGCGGCCTCCTGTAAAGGCCTCATGCGAGGGGTGTCTTCAAAGACACTCTTCGCTTCCTGTAACAGGGTGAGTGCCCTGTCTGATGAGCTCAAAAGAGCGAAACAGTAACCACAAAACATAATCAAAATCAAAAAGCTATGTTCTACATTGGCAAAACTTACAAGCATGGTCAACACCAAATGACCCGCGAATTTTCAACCGAGTATTCAGCTCTCAATTGGATTGACGCAAACTCCCGTCACTATGGATTGCACGTTAGTGAAGACGGTTACAGCGCCTCTTCAGAGGATGACCTCGGGTGGTATTTCGAGATAGAGGAGTGCGAATACTAAGCCCTAGTTCGGGCCGTGTCTTCAAAGACACACTTCGCCTCCTGTAACAACAACAATCAGAAACAAATCAAATCAAATCACATGCGTAAATTAATTATCTTCATCATTGCAGCGGCTGTTCTTGCTTCATGTTCTAACAGCGCGAAACTAAGCCATTCACATTACACGAAAGGCATGACCAAAGGTCAAGACGGGTGCGCTTGGCACAAGTAAGGTTAACTGACGAGTCTTGACTAGACGAAACGCCGTGAGGCGTCTTAACCAAATAAATAATTTATCATGACAACTTACTTCATTTGCAACACTGACAGCTACGGCCAAAGAACAGGCAGCTATAGCTCTATTCAACTAAGCGAAGGCGATATCAAGATTGATAGCCACGGTAACAAGCTCACACAGGGCGGCACATTTCTTTACGAGAGCGAGCTAGAAATCATGCGAGCGTGTCAAGGTTAACTGATGAGCCGTTATTCGACGAAACGCCGTGAGGCGTCTTAACCATCATAAACAATTTACCATGAGTACAACAACCCGCGCAATTGGACAGCGCAAATCATTAACGAGAGCCTCAGAGGCAGTGCCATTCAAGACTAACAGACTAGAGGTATCTAGACTAGTCAAGGCGCAAACCGACGCGATAACAAGCGGCGTGTGGGATTTCCCAATGGACTACAAATTCGCCAACAGCGGCCAAGTTTGGGACGCCGTGAACGAGGGCAAGAGCGTGCAAATGTTCGTGCGTCAGTGCATGATTGAGTTCGGCACAATTACAGGAGCTCTTCTAGGTAGTCAGTTCAACCACGTATCGCATAGCAGCAAACAAGCAATTCGCAAGGGCGTCATGAGAGCACAGCAATACAAGCAAATTATTGACCAACTAAAACAGAAATGATGACCACAAAAATCAAACAGTTCGCAGCGGCGTGCGTGCTAATTGCACTACTTGTCATTGGCAGTTCACTTGACAAGCAAACACAGCTGACTGAGTGCGTACAAAACAGCGACGGAACGGACGCACAGTGCGAAGAGTGCTACAAAAAAGTATACGGCGAGTACCCTAAATAATTTAGGGGCCGTAACACGCTGAGAGACAACAGATTAACGAGGGTTGAGCTGGAATTGTTAATAACTTTTATTGACTTCGTTCAATTCTCGTTGTATCTTTGTCGAAAATTCGTACAAATAAATATAAAACTTAATTAGGGGTGCGCCTATAACGCACAAACATCATGAAACAATACAGACACATTGAAGGTAACAACCATTTGAAGATTGAAGTTTACTACAACAAAGGTGGCATGAATTATTTTTCGGGAAACACAGACAAGCGCGGGTATTGGCTCAGCATTATAAGGGTAGAGCGAGAGCAAAGCCCCATGGGATACACAACCGAGAGCTTTACGGTGTTCGGTGGTGGTAACCGTCGCATGTTCTTGCATGAGGTCAAGAGACAAAGCGACAAAGCCTATACTCAAGCGGTGGAGATAGCTAAAGGAAAGATTGACGAGCTATGCGAGGTGGTTCTTGCAGGGTCGAGATAAGAGATAAAAGAGACGCGAGGTGGTAACTCGTTGTTGTGTATGTGTTTTAGCAAAACAGTGGCGGTGTCTTCAAAGACACTGCCTCCTGTCTCAAGGTGTGCACCTTGACTGACGAGCTCCGAAAGGACGAAACAGGAAACTAAAAAATTAAAAACAACATGGCAAAGTGTATTCTATTTTTCTACATCATTGTCGGCAAGGTTGAGCGAAGCGACAACCTGTACACCATTCATACCGACGGCAAAACCTACGAGCATGCATGCGAGGGCGAGACTCTCAATTGGATTGTGACGGGTGAGTTTATTTACGACGACTTCAAATGCGAGTGTAACGAAATCAATTAAAACATGAGGTACGCAAAACTAATTTCTAACAACGAGGCTACAATTGTCACTGAAGACGGTGGAGTAGCTACTGTACATCACAACGGACAAAACCTAGTCACCACCTACTATCAATTGAGGGCCGAGCAGTTCGACGACGACATGTGGGACATGCTCCAAGAGGGTAAGCAATACCTAAAAGATTGGAGGCACAAACAAGAGGTTGACGAGGAGACAATTCATGCAGCGCTAGAGTGGCTGTGTCCAACTGAGCGCAATTGGGTCGAGGAGGACTACTACCTGTTTACCACAGAGTTTAATCACCAACAAAATAAACGGAGGGAAAACCTATGATGCATGCAACCAAGCTTAAAAAAGCGGGCGGTATACTTGAGATACGCCACAACGACGAGGGCGACGCAGTGTACGTTTTTATCAAGAGAAAAAAGGCTAGGGTATTTCCTTCATTAGAGGGGCTAATATCAAGCGTATACTTCGGAGTGGACTCAGAGCATTTCACTTGTCAAGACAGCGAACTATTCGAGCTGTATGAGGGCGGAGACTATGAGTACAAGAAGCTACGAAACAGAAAAGAAAATCCCGAAAATCCAAACCAATTAAAGTTATGGCAGTAGAACAATTAGCAGCAGAGCTCGAGCTCGAGGGCAAGTATGGGTACTTTGAGTACATCATGGAGAGCGTGTCCAATGGACAGAACAAACAGGCAAGAGAACTATACGAGGAGCTCACAATTACTGAGGCGACTGAGTTCTTCGAGTGGGTCGAGGCTAGTTACCATTACGAGGCGGACAGCGACAAGGTTCGCGGCCTTGAGATGGAGCACCTAAGACTCAAGCTAAGCAGATGAACAAAAGCGGAGTGTCTTCAAAGACACTTCGCCTGTAGCACGGTGTGCGCCGTGCCTGACGATACCAAAAGGTTGAAACAGAAACTAAAAAAACAATTACACATGGTAAAAAGCACAATGAAATTTATCATTGAAGACAGGGACGGGGAGCTATTCTTTGTCGCGTCTACAGCGGGCGGCAAGGTATATGAGGCCCATATATCCGACCAAGAGGTTGACATATTCGACTGCATTGAGACGTTCATGAGCGAATACAACAACCTGTTCAGAGGCAAGAGCAAAGCAAAGACCGACGCATACCACAGAGTGGCGCCGCTGAATAGCACACTGCCGCCTATAGAGAAAATCAAATGGACATCAACAACAACAGACTAACATGAGCAACAACATCACACGAGCAAGTCAATTCAACCTTTCAAGGTGCATTTACTTTTGGACAGAACAAACACTCACCAACTGCAAAGACAAGGGAGGCTCATTCAACTTAGAGCTATACTTGAGATACTTAGATGCAATACGAAGGTCTTGAGCTTATTAAGAATCATTATAAGTAAAAAAAAGTTACAATAAAACTTGACTTCGTTCAATTCTTGTCGTACCTTTGTCGAAAATTAGTTTAATTCATCAGAGTTCTGTGTCTATTTAGATGCTGCTCGCAAATCAAATCAAATTATGTGCGTCATAATCATCAAACAAAAAGGAATGCAACTTGCCAAAGGAGTGCTAAAAAGTTCAGCCCGTATCAATCCCCATGGACTAGGCGTAGTGTGGCTTGACACTTTCCAAGTAGAGTATTATGACTCTAAGAAGTACGCGGTGCTGCAGACCGAGCGTCCATTTATAGCACACTTCAGATACGCAACAGTAGGCGCAATCAACCAAGAGAACACGCACCCATTTACGTGCGGTAAAAATAAAAGTGAGTGGCTCATGATGAACGGGACCATTGCAGGACTAGGCAACAAAGTCAATTCAGATACCAAGGTATTGGCTGAGAAGCTAGGCGACACGCCTCGTCATACATGGAAAGAACAGCTAGAGAAGTATGAGTGCCGCTTTGTTACAATCAACACACGCAACAGGACGTTTCAAGTATACAACCAAGACCTGTGGATACAACGTGACGGTGTGTGGTATTCAAAAGACAACGTGCTAGAAGACCATTTGGTGGCCGTGTACGGGACACTCAAGAAGGGCAACTCCAACTACTACAACTACCTTACAGGTTCTAAGTACATAGGCAAGGGACATACCAAGGACAAGTACCCATTAATAATTGAGGGACTGCCGTACTTAATTGAGAAGAAGGGTGTGGGTTATAACGTGGAGGTGGACGTATTCAAAGTGAGCGACTCAAGACTCAAGGACCTAGATAGATTAGAGGGACATCCTAATTGGTACTGTAGAAAGCAAGTGGACATCAAGACAAGCAAGCGCACACTAACATGTTGGGTGTACTTTAACTTGAGAGAGTTATCCGAGGGCAAGACTTTCCATGAGACCTATACCCAAGAGCAAAGGAAATTTGACAAGTGGTGGGAACAGCCTAAGTTACACACACCAATCAAGGCGACAAGCGACAAGGCTGTGAAGACAGGGTTCAAGAAGCTAGAGCTGTTCGACGACTACTATGACCATCATGTGAGCGACTCAGACTTTGACGTGACAAACGAGAAGCCTATGTGTATCTGTTGTTATCACGACTTAGAGCATGACGGGCACTCTAACTACCATTGCAGTGGGTGTGGTGGGTGGTTCAGTGAGAGCGAGATTATTGTAGCATAATCAACCTTTAAGTGGCGGTGTCTTCAAAGACACTGCCTCCGTCTTAGGGTGTGTGCCCTAACTGAAGAGCGCCGAAAGGACGAAACGGAATTAAATCAAATCAAATCAAAATCACAATGAGACAAAGAGCCTCAGTAACAGAAAAGAAGTATGCGGCATTTATAAATGACTGCTACGAACAAAAGACTTTTGACCTACGACAGCTGCTGCAAAAGCACAGGGTTGACGGTTCGCTTATTAGCACCCTATCTTCAATGGACCTTGTTGTGTCGGTAAGAAGCGGAGTGTATAATTGGGTCGGGGACTTTCCTCTGACACCTAATAGCATTGAGCTTATCATATACAGGCACAGAGAGAGGGCCAAGGCGTACCGATTAAAGAGAGAAGAGAAGGTTATACTTAGGCGTGTGGGTCCTGTAGCTCCGGGACATCAAGAGCCTACCATCACAGAGCAGCAAGCTGTTGACTTTCTAAAGTCCATTGGCGGCTACGAGATTTATAAAGTAGAACGAAAACAAGTCTAACAATGGAGAAGAAAATCAAAGCAGTAATACTGACGTTAGCATTCTTCGGTATAGTGGCACTACTCATAGTGCTAGTTCTATTCTTTCCAAGAACTATGGGCGGTATAGGCCTTGCTGCGGGCGGGACGGCACTATTCATAGGTTTATACAAAATGTTTTTAAACTCATTATAAAAGGAGACGACAAATGATAGACGTAATATTAAAACTTCAAGAGATGGGGTTCAACATGGATGACTTTTACGCCATCACTTATTACAGCACAGTAAACGAGATGAACCTACAGGGGAGTTTCAAGGCGGCCATAGCAAAAGAAATGCTCAACAAACAAGGTGTTCCATTAGCAATGACAAGCGAAGGCTTTGCAGAGGGTCGCATCAAAATCGACGGGCTGACAATCAGAGTAGTATTAACATAAAAATTCTAAGCAACATGCAGATTAAAGTAACGCGAGAAATCCCAAGAGAAATCCTTGAGAACGTATTCATCACAGCCCTTGAGGGCGGCAGCAACTATTGGTACTTCATAGGTCGTGACGCCATAAAAATAATAACAGAGGCCGTGCCTAATCAGAAGGGCTTATCTTTTTCAGAGGCCATCTTCAAGGCTGTCATGGACCATGGGTGTGAGCTACCTATCAGAGATAGTGACGACGCATCAGAGGTTATCGGGACACTCAGCGCGAGGACAATGCAAGAGAGACTCCAAGCGCTTTCAGAGAACGAGGACTACTCATGGGTCATAGAAGCAGAGCTGTCAGAAGAGGGCGACGCATGCAGCAGTGACATCATGTTCCAAGCCATGTGCCTAGGAGAGGTTATATACAGCTAGTAAACTAACAATCAATTAAATAACGGAGGTTCAACATGAGATTAATTTCTAAACACATAAGCTCAGAGAGAAAAAAAGCAAAGCCCGACCAAGGACTAATCACTCAGCTTGAGAAGATGATTGCTAGTGGACAAGTTACGTTCGATAATTTTGTGGACACGGGACGGTTCATCAACGAGAAGGAGTTCAGA
>Ga0181344_1000041_pt1 | contig 58060 bp, 76 predicted proteins | sample Su13VDMLBDD_FD_130098 | JGI IMG/M metagenome (GOLD analysis project Ga0181344, IMG submission 130098) | Freshwater viral communities from Lake Michigan, USA - Su13.VD.MLB.D.D | ecosystem: Environmental > Aquatic > Freshwater > Lake | place: USA: Michigan | collected 2013-07-15
CAACTCAGTCTCTTATTGTTGGTGGAACGCTTGAGGATTCTGCTAGTTCTTACGGAACAAATGGACAGCTACTAATGTCTGTTGTCACAGGAACCGAATGGACTACTATCGGTCTTCAGAAGATTCTTGATGCAAACGATACCGCAATAGGAGATATTAATCTTACAGGTGACATAACCCTTACGGGAAGCGGAACATTAAATGCTAAGGATATAGTTTCTAATAATGATGTAGCAATTTATGGTACTATCACCGATGGAAACAGTTCAATAGGAACTCCAGGTCAAGTCCTTACAGCTACCGGAGGAAATGTACTTTGGGAAGATCCTGAGGCTGCGTTTACTTCGTACAGAGGTTCGTTTTACAGTCTTATAGACCAAACACTCACGGCAGCAAATACAGCAAAAGCTATAGTACTTGAAAATACAGATGCGACTGCAACTAATGGCGTGTCAATTACTAGCGATGGAGCTAATCTGACTAGAATTACGTTTGCCAACGCAGGCGTGTATAACATTTTATTTTCAGCTCAATTAGCAAATTCAGGAGGCACTTCTCAAACTGTAAACTTTTGGTTGAGAAAGAACGGTCTTATACTTGCTGATAATGTGCCTGATAGTAATGGAAAGGTAGAGCTTCAAGGAAATGCTAATTACTTAATGGCTGCTTGGAATTACTTTATAAGTGTCAATGCAGGAGACTTTGTTCATCTTATGTGGTCAGCTACATCGACTAACATAACAATGGTACACGATGCAGCAAGTGGTCCAAATCCTGCTACGCCAAGCGTTATACTTACAGTAAATAAGGTCTAATAAAAAATTGGCTCACATAAGGAAAATATCAATAGGTTCTGACTACAAGAACGCAATGCACTACGTTGTTGGTCAGAAAGTAATTGGTGATTCCAATGAGATCCACGAGATAAATTACAACGAGCAGAAGGAATCCTATAGGGTCTATGCTATTAATGAAAAGCAAGAGGTTACTCTATGGAAAGAGTTCTCTTCTAGAGTTCCAATTTCAATCGAATATAATATTGAATTTTAATGAAGTCTCCATTCTATTTCATTGCAAAGCCAATGGATGGAAAGAGGTACAACAACACTAAGGATGTCGGTGGGATCGAGTTCATCACTAGCACATCAGAGGAAGATCATAGGTTTTCAAATAGATTAGCTGTTGTTGAGGCTCTTCCAATTGGCTATACTGGTCCCATAAAGCAAGGGGACATTCTTCTTGTGCATCACAATACCTTTAAGTACTATAACGATATGAAGGGAAGGCAGCGAAGCGGCAAGTCCTTCTTTCGAGATGACCTGTTCTTTATTGAGCAGGACCAGTTCTTTATGTACTTCAATGACAATGGATGGAACGCTTACGATAGGTACTGCTTTGTTGAGCCAATCGAGGCAAAAGATTCTTACATAAAGAAGATGACAACTGAGGAGCCATTGATGGGACGTATGGTTTATCCAAACCCATACCTAGAGTCTCAGGGTGTTATCAGTGGATCTATCGTTTGCTTCAAACCCGAAAGCGAGTACGCCTTTATTGTCGATGGCAAGAAGATGTACCGAATGTTTGATCATCAAATAACGATGGTGCTATGAATTACAACATAGATACAAAGAGAAGAATCATAGAGGCTGGTAAGAAGGCTATCGATGAGCTTGTAAAGATTGCTGAGGACAAGGTGTCTCTAGGAAGAGTTCAAGCGGACGATGACGATGACGGTGGGGTTGCAGCTGATAAGCTAAAGAATGTAGCAATGACAAAGAAGATAGCCATCTTCGATGCATTTGAAATACTATCCAAGATCCAACAGGAAGAGGAGTCAATTAGAATAAGTCAATCATCCACGGGCGCAAGCAAGGTGGACAACACACAAGGATTTGCGGAAAGAAACTCGAGAAAGCCTGTACAGGGTTCTAGTAGACTACGTTGATAACAAGACGCTGTTAAAAAAGAACTCGAACAAAACTTGGTACTATGGGTATAGCGAGGCGCACGACCTTGTCATAATATCTAAGACTGGTCAGATAGGTGACATCTACGAAATTGAAGGACTAAAGATTGCCCTTCCTCCTGCTCCTACAAAAGCAACATCAAGAAGCGCAAAGAAGCCTGATCAGTATTGGCAGAGAGCTGAGTATCCATTGGAGTTGAGCAAGATTCAATCTATATTTCAATGGAACGATATGCCGATTCCGTTTAAGGAGAAGTGGATCGATTACATTGAGGAGGAGTTCAGACGAAGGGAAGAGGGTATGTTCTTTATGAACAACGGAGAGAAGACCTACATTACCGGTAGTCACTATATGTATCTTCAGTGGTCAAGTATAGATGTTGGATATCCAGACTTTCGTGAAGCAAATAGAATCTTTTGGATTTTTTGGGAAGCTTGTAAGGCAGATCCTAGATCGTTTGGAATAGACTACTTGAAGATAAGGCGTTCAGGATTTTCCTTTATGGCTTCGTCAGAGGGCGTGAACACCGGAACGATATCCAAGGACTCAAGGATTGGAATACTATCGAAGACGGGACCGGATGCCAAGAAGATGTTTACCGATAAGGTTGTTCCTATAAACAGCAAGTATCCATTCTTCTTCAAACCGATAATGGACGGTATGGACAAGCCTAAGACAGAGCTTGCCTATAGAATGCCTGCATCAAAGATTACCAAAAAGAATATGACAACGATATCATCAAACGATATCGAGGGATTAAATACCACCATTGACTGGAAGAATACCGAGGACAACTCGTACGATGGTGAGAAACTAATCCTACTTATCCACGATGAGAGCGGTAAGTGGGTGAAGCCCGTTAACATCCTGAACAACTGGCGAGTTACTAAGACCTGCTTAAGACTTGGTAGCAAGATCATTGGAAAGTGTATGATGGGTTCAACATCAAACGCATTGAACAAGGGTGGTGACAACTTCAAGAAACTATTCGAGGACTCTGATCCAACTAAGCGAAATGCAAATGGTCAGACTAAAAGCGGAATGTACGGGCTGTTTATTCCTATGGAGTGGAACCTAGAAGGATTCATTGATATCTATGGACATCCCGTATTCAGAAAGCCTGAGCAACCGGTCAAGGGTATAGACGGAGCGATGATCTCCAATGGCGCTATAGACTATTGGGAGAACGAAGTCGAGTCTCTGAAGAGTGATCCCGATGCGCTCAATGAATTTTACAGACAGTTCCCTAGAACTACATCACACGCATTCAGAGATGAAAGCAAGGAGTCCTTGTTTGATCTGACTAAGATCTATCAACAGATAGACTACAATGACGCTATGATTCAGGAGCATTACCTGACGAGGGGATCATTCAGTTGGAAGGATGGCATAAAAGATACAAAGGTTATCTTCACTCCGGACAAGCGAGGTAGATTCCTAGTCAGTTGGATTCCTCCTGCACAACTTCAGAACAGAGTTATAAATTCAAATGGAAGGAAGCTTCCTGGAAATGAACACATCGGTTCATTTGGATGTGACCCATATGATATCTCTGCTGTTGTTGGTGGAAGGGGATCGAATGGATCCCTACACGGAATGACCAAGTACCATATGGATGAAGCTCCAGTGAATCAGTTCTTCCTTGAGTACATTGCTAGACCACAGACAGCCGAGATATTCTTTGAAGACGTACTGATGGCGTGTGTGTTTTATGGAATGCCGATTCTTGCGGAGAACAATAAGCCAAGGCTACTGTACCACTTTAAGAATAGAGGCTATAGAGGGTTCTCTATGAACAGACCCGATAAGGTGTACGCTAAACTTACTGCTACTGAGAAAGAACTTGGTGGTATCCCGAACACATCAGAGGACGTTAAGCAGTCTCACGCATCAGCGATCGAGAGCTACATCATAAAGCACGTAGGATTTGATGCGGAGGGAAAGTACAGAGACCCTGATGTTATTGGGGATATGCCGTTCACTAGAACGCTAGAAGATTGGGCTAAGTTCAACATTAATGATCGAACAAAATTCGACGCATCTATCAGTTCGGGATTGGTTATAATGGCTAATCAGAAACATCTCTATGTGCCTGAGAAGCAACAATCAAAAATAAGCGTTAAATTTGCGAGATATAGTAATAGTGGAACATCAAGCCAAAGAATTAGATGAAAGATGTCAAAGTAAATATATCGTCTACAGCATTCCCTTCTCAATTTGTTTCTGACTCTGAAAAGAAAACACCGGAGTTCGGTCTTCAAGTTGGTCAAGCGATTCAGTACGAGTGGTTTAGAAAGGACGGAAACCAATGTAGATACTACAATCAATGGAGAGACTTTCATAGACTAAGACTCTACGCTCGAGGCGAACAATCTGTTGGCAAGTACAAGAATGAACTAGCCATAGACGGTGACTTGTCGTATCTAAATCTAGATTGGACACCGGTTCCTATTATCCCAAAGTTCGTTGACATTGTCGTTAATGGAATGTCAGATCGACTATTTTCTGCAAAGGCTTATGCGCAAGATGCATTGTCTCAAGAGAATCGAAACAAGTACCAAGAGTCCCTGAAGGGGCAGATGGTAGCTAGACCGATTCTTGAGAAGGTGCAAGCTGCCACTGGCATTGACCCATTCGTTACTAACCCTGCCGACCTACCTGAAAACGATGAAGAACTTCAGCTTCATATGCAGCTTAAATACAAGCCTGCTATTGAGATTGCTGAGGAAGAAGCTATAAACACTGTACTTGATGAGAACAACTTTCAAGATACTAGAAAGAGAATTGACTACGACCAAACCGTAATTGGAATTGGTGTAGCAAAGCACGAGTTCTTGCCAGGCGCAGGCATACAAATATCTTATGTGGATCCTGCAAACGTAGTGTATAGCTACACTGAGGATCCATACTTTAGAGACTGTTTCTATTGGGGAGAGATTAAGACGCTTCCAATCACGGAGCTTTATAAGATTGATCAGTCGCTCACAAAGGAGCAGCTAGAAGAGATAGCGAAGTACAGCCAAAGCTGGTACGACTACTATAATGTAGCACAGTTCTATGAGAATAGTATATTCTACAGAGACACTTGCACTCTACTTTACTTCAACTACAAGACAACCACTAAGGTTGTGTATAAGAAGAAGAACCTAGAAGGTGGTGGTGCTAGAGTAATACCTAAGGATGATACGTTCAATCCTCCAACTGAAATGATGGAGGAAGGAAATTTCGAGAAGATTGAGAAGACCATTGACGTATGGTATGAAGGCATTATGGTTATGGGGACCAATATCCTATTGAAGTGGGAGATGTCTGAGAATATGGTTAGACCTAAATCAGCAACTCAACACGCTATTCCAAACTATGTAGCTGTAGCACCTAGAATGTACAAGGGAGTTATCGAGTCATTGGTTAGAAGAATGATTCCGTTTGCGGATCTTATTCAGATTACTCACCTCAAGCTACAACAGATAATAGCAAGAACAGTTCCTGATGGAGTGTTCATTGATGCCGATGGTCTCAATGAGGTAGATCTTGGAACCGGTAACGCATACAATCCTGAGGATGCACTAAGACTTTACTTCCAAACGGGTAGTGTAATAGGAAGAAGCTATACGCAGGATGGAGACTTTAATAATGCAAGGGTTCCAATAACCCAGCTCACATCATCATCTGGAGCAAGCAAGACTCAGATGCTTATTGCCAACTACAATCACTACCTAGATATGGTAAGAAATGTAACCGGCTTGAATGAAGCTAGAGACGGATCTGATCCTGATCCTAACTCATTGGTAGGATTACAGAAGCTTGCTGCTCTAAATTCAAATACTGCAACTAGACACATACTTGAGGGTGGTCTATCGATATTCAAAGGAATAGCTGAGGCTGTAACCTATAGGGTATCGGACATTATTCAGTACGCTGACTTCAAGGATGGATTCATAAATAGAATAGGAAAGTACAACGTATCTCTTCTCTCCGAGATCAGAGACTTGTACATCTACGACTTTGGAATCTTCATAGAGATATCTCCTGATGAAGAACAAAAAGCAAAACTCGAACAGAACATCCAAATGGCATTGTCTAAAAATGACATTAACCTAGAGGACGCTATCGATATCAGAGAGATCAAGAATATCAAGCTTGCTAATCAGCTATTGAAGTTGAAGCGAACTAAGAAACTTGAGAGGGAAGAGAAAATGGCTATGCAGAAGCAGGCTATTATTTCCGAGCAGAACATCAAGTCACAGGAGCTTGCAGGTCAAGTTGCTATGATGAAGATTGATGCTGAGACCAACTCTAAGATAAAGATCAAGCAGGCTGAGATTACTCTCGATGTTCAGAAGATGCAGAAGCAAGCTGAGTTCAAACTAATGCTTATGCAGAGAGAGTTTGACTTCAATCTTCAGTTGAACGGAATGAAGGAAGAGATGCTCAACAAGAGAGAGGACATCAAGGAGAAGGGAAAGGAAAAGAGAATCGACAAGCAGAATACTCAACAATCAAAGCTTATAAACCAAAGGAAGAACAATCTTCCTCCGCTATCATTCGAGTCCAATGAAGATACTTTGGACGGGTTTGACCTAGCTGAATTTGAGCCTAGATAGCAATTAAGAATTTTGTTATAACTTTGCATAAATCAAATCAAATGGAAATTAAAGTAAAAGACCTAGGTTCTATCGAAGAGAAAGGATCTCAACAGATTGAGAAGGAGTTGCTAGATAAGCACCAACAGAGCATTGAAGGCAACAAGAGCAATGAGGGTAATGAAGGTAATGATGGTAATCAAAATCAAGATCCTCCTACTGATCCTCCTACTGAGGTAGAACTAAAGGATGAAGACGTTCTTTCATTTATTGGAAAAAGATACAACAAGCAAATCAGTTCACTAGATGACCTGATGGCTACAAAGGAAGAGGAGGGTCCACTTCCAGAAGACGTTGCATCTTTCTTGAAATATAAAAAAGAGACTGGTCGTGGAATCGAGGACTATATCAAGTTGAATAAGGACTACGATAAAATGGACGAGGACTCTTTATTGAAGAGTTATATCCAATCAACTCAGGAAGGTTTAGATGATGACGATATAGATGTGCTTATGGAAGAGTACAGCTATGACGAGGATCTAGACACAGAGTCTGAGATGAAGAAGAAAAAACTAGTGAAGAAAAAAGCTGTTGCAGAAGCTAAGAAGTTTTTCGAAGATCAAAAGAGTAAGTATACCACACGACTTGAGTCAAGTCAATCAGGTCTTGCTCCGGAGGAAGAAGAAGACTTCAAGGCTTACAAGCAATACATTTCAAAGTCAAAAGACATTGAGACCGAAAACAAGCGTAAGAGCGAGTGGTTTACAAAGAAGACTGAAGAGTTGTTTAGTACAGAGTTCAAAGGTTTTGAGTTTGATCTAAACAATAAGAAGTTCAATTTTACACCTGCCGATGCTGCTGAATTAAAGAAGTCACAATCAAACCCATTTAACTTTATCAATAAGTACTTGGATGAGAACGGGATGATTAAGGATGCTGTAGGTTACCATAAGTCTTTGGCAATAGCAATGAACCCTGAAAAGTTTGCCAAGTTCTTTTATGAACAAGGTATGGCTGATAGCGTTAATGACCTCGACAAGCGGATAAAGAATGTAAATATGTCCGAGCGTAGAAGTCCAGAGGCTATGAATAAAGGGGGAATGCAAATCCGATCGGTAGATAATGACTCAGGTCGTGGTCTCAAGATCAAAAGCATAAAAAAAATATAACAAATAAAACTTAGAAAAAAATGCCAGGATCAGTCCTAACCCCTCCAGGTTACAACCTACAACCTAGCTCAGAGCAGGTAGCGTTGTCAACCAACTACATCACAAATTTCGACTTCTTGAACCAGTATCTTCCTGATACTTATGAGAAGGAGTTCGAGCGTTATGGTAACCGTACCGTAGCATCTTTCTTGCGTATGGTTGGAGCAGAAATGCCTTCAACATCTGACCTTATCAAGTGGGCAGAGCAAGGTCGTTTGCACACGAAGTACGTTGATTGCGCATCAGGTTCTGCTGCTGCAGCAGACACTGCGACAATTACAGTAAGCGACACTGGAGTTACAGCTATCGCTATCCGTAAGGGTCAAACAGTTATGATCACAGACAACGCAGGAACAGGTTACAACAAAGGTATCGTTATCGATGTTGATACAACTGCGAACACATTTGACGTTGCTTACTACGAAGCAGGTGGTCAAGTGTTTGGAGCTACTGCTACTCTTACTGTATTCATTTACGGTTCTGAGTTCAGAAAAGGAACAAACGGAATGCAAGGCTCATTGGAGGCTGAAGATGATATCTTCGACAACTCTCCAATCATCATCAAAGACAAGTACGCTGTTAGCGGATCTGATATGGCTCAGATCGGTTGGGTTGAAGTAACAACTGAGAATGGTGCTACTGGATACCTTTGGTATATGAAGTCAGAACACGAGACTCGTCTTCGTTTCGAGGACTATCTTGAGACTTCAATGATTGAAGCTGTACCTGCTGAGACTGGATCAGGTGTTGTTAACCAAACAACTTACACTGATGCTGGTAACAAAGGTTCTGAAGGTATCTTCTACGTTGTTGAAGATCGTGGTAACGTGTGGGGCGGTGGTAACCCAACTACACTTGCTGACTTCGATAGCGTGATCTCACGTCTTGACAAGCAGGGTGCGATTGAAGAGAACGTGATCTTCGTTAATCGTGACTTCGGTTTCGATATCGATGATATGCTTGCTACATTGAACGGTTTCAACGGATCATCTGCTGCAGGTGCTGCATCATTCGGTTTGTTTGACAACGATGTTCAGATGGCATTGAACCTTGGTTTCTCAGGTTTCCGCAGAGGTTATGACTTCTACAAGTCTGACTGGAAGTACTTGAACGATCCAACAATGCGTGGTGGTCTTCCTTCTTTCACAGGTCGTGTAAATGGTTTGTTGGTTCCTGCTGGTTCTACAACTGTTTACGATCAGATCCTAGGAAAGAACGCGAAGCGTCCATTCTTGCACGTTCGTTACCGTGCTTCTGAAACAGAAGATCGTCGTTACAAGACTTGGATCACAGGTTCTGCAGGTGGCGCAAGCAACAGCGACCTTGATGCAATGGAGGTTAACTTCTTGTCTGAGCGTTGCGTATGCACACTTGGCGCGAACAACTTCTTCTTGTTCCAAAACTAATCCTCGTGATTACGAAGTAATAGAAAATCGATGGGCAGTATCTTTCGGGGTACTGCCCTTCTTTATAATCCAATCAAATGAAATACAATAAAAAAGAAGCAAAGGACCGAGTGTATAAACTCACTCGCAATGCAGCACCACTATCATTTATGCTGCCAACAAGAAACTCTCGTAGATATCCACTACTGTGGTATGATGAGGATCAAAACGTGAATCGTCCACTGCGCTATGCAGTAAACCAAAAGTCTGCATTTGAAGACGAGCAGGACGGAAACGCAATCGTTGAACCGATTATTTTTGAAAGCGGATTCCTACGTGTTCCAAAGAATAATCCTGTTTTACAGGAGTTCTTGTACTATCATCCATTGAATGGAAAGGCATTCACTGAAGTTAATCCTGAGCAGGATGCTGCAAATGTGCTTGACTCAATCAATGTAGAGGTAGATGCATTGGTACTTGCTAGAGAACTTTCTCTAGACCAATTGGAAAATGTATCTCGCGTATTGTTTGGAAAGGATCCATCAACAGTTACGTCATCTGAATTGAAGCGTGACGTTCTTATTTTTGCAAAGAGAAATCCACGAGGATTCATCAATGCTGTGAACGATCCTTCGTTGAGACTTCAGTCTAATGTCAGAAACTTCTTTACGCAGAAGCTGTTGACATTTAGAAATGGAAAGAAGGAAGTTTGGTTCAGCACTGACTCAAACAAAAAGAAGATGTTATCCGTACCATACGGAGAAGACCCATACGATATGGTGTCCAATTACTTGAAATCTGACGAGGGTCTTGACGCACTAAAGATGCTTGAGAGCTACTCTGAATCATAGTTGTATCATTGTGTTTTTTGAATTAGAAGATAGGGGTGTGGCTAATCAGTCACATCCCTTTCTTTTTTCTATCTTTGTAAAAAAGAAGAGATGATAAATTCAGTAAGAAATACTGTGCTTTCTATTCTGAATAAGAATAATTACGGATACATTTCTCCATCCGACTTTAACCTGTACGCGAAGCAAGCTCAACTAGAAATATTCGAGAGCTACTTTGCTGATTATAATATGCAGGTGGCTAAAGAAAATGCTAGGATGTCAGGCACTGGATACGCTGATTTAAAGCAGACGATAGAAGAGGCTATGGAAGTATTCCTTATGCCGGAAACAATATTAACGCAGGTAGCTCCATCTACAAATGAGTACTACTTGCCATCGCTTATCACAACTGGCGATGACTACTTTATGGTTAACAAGATACTTTGCTACGATGTACAAGGACTTGTGTCTACATTCAAGGGGGAGGCAGAGAAAGTAAACCATTCGAAGATCACGTCACTTCTTATGTCAAATCTCACTAGCCCATCAGAAACATTTCCTGCATATACCCAACAAGGACTAACAGTCAAGGTATATCCAGATACGTTCAATGACGTTGGCGAAGTGAAGTGCGTTTACTTTAGGTATCCATTTGATCCTAAGTGGACTTACGTTACTCTTTTAAATGGAGAGCCTTCGTTTGACCAATCACAACCAGACTATAAGGACTTCGAGCTTCCAATAGAAGACGAGATGAAATTAGTCACAAAGATACTTCAGTACGCAGGCGTATCGATAAGAGAAGCTGAGGTAGTGCAGTTTGCGAAATTAGAAGAACAACAACAGAAAGCTCAATAATGAATAATGGCTTACATATCTCAATTTCAATACTATACAAATAACGGAAACACACCCGAGAATCAAAACTGGGGATCGTATCAGTACGTTAGTTTGTTCGACATAGTCAATAACTTTATGTTGATGTACAATGGCAATCATTCGCTCATCAATAATGAAGAAAGGTACAAGGTTCTGTTTCACGCAAAACGTGCTATTCAAGAATTGAACTACGATGCCTTCAAGGAAGTAAAGGTTCTTGAGCTAAATGTAACCGACACGTTGAAGTTTGTTCTCCCATCTGACTACGTCAATTGGGTACGCATATCTCTTTATAAGGATGGGTACTTGAGACCGCTTAGTGAGAACATCCAAGCGATATCGTCTAGCGCTTACTTGCAAGATAATACCGGTAACATTCTATTTGATATCAATGGAAATATACTTGAGCCTCAGTTCTCGAATATTGACTACGAAAGAATCAAGGGTACAAAGAAGAGCATCTACTTAAATTCAGGCAGTCAGTTTGACGGGATGGATGGATACCTTGTTGATGGAGACTGGTTCTTTGACTTTGCTATAGGGGCGCGATTCGGTTTGAATACCGAGACGGCAAACTTTAATCCTACCTTTAAGGTAAACAACAAGGCAGGCGTTATTGACTTCAGCTCGGATATGGCTGGTCAAATCTGTATACTTGAGTACGTGTCCGATGGAATGGAGGGCGGTGACAATACAGTGATAACTGTCAATAAGTTATTTGAGAAGTACGTGTACGCATACATTCACTATGAACTTCTAAGTTCAAAGCTTGGTGTTCAAGAGTACATTGTCTCTAGAGCTAGAAAGGAAAAGAGCGCACTGCTCAGAAATTCTAAGATCAGAATAAGTAACATTCATCCTGGGCGATTGCTTATGAATCTCCGTGGTATGGATAAGATGATAAAATAACTATGGCGAATATTACTAGAAACTTTGTTGCCGGTAAAATGAACAAGGTTGTCGATGAGCGACTTGTTCCAAATGGCGAATACATTGATGCGTTGAATATCCGTATGGGTTCTACAGAGAACGCTGAGATCGGTGTCATAGAAAACGCAAAGGGTAATACGCAGTTAACCACGTTGGTATATCCTCCAACCGGAGAGCCTCTAAGCAATATGGCTAAGGCTATCGGTACGCTTCAAGACGGAGCTAACGAAACAATCTATTGGCTTGTTAACGACCCAGCGTTCACATCTTCTCCTACGGGAAAGCTAGATATGATTGTCTCGTTCAACGAGCTTGCAGGGGTATTGACTTATCACGTTGTCAGCACAGACGATGGCGGTGGTCAGAACACGACACTGAACTTTAATCCTCAGTATCTATTTACGGGGATAAGCCTAGTGGACGATATGTTGTTCTTTACGGACAAGTATGAGGATCCTAGAATGATTAACGTAAAGAGATCATATCCATTACCGATATCATTCATTGATCAGATTACAAAGGAATCACTTCTTGTTATAAAGAAGCCGCCATTGGAGTCACCATACATAGAACCATTTGTTGTTGGTGGGGAAGAGAACTTCCTTAAGGAAAGATACATTTGCTTTGCTTATAGATATCGCTACGCTGACAACCAGTACTCTGCGGTATCTCAGTTTTCTATTCCTGCGTTTACACCTGACTTCTTTGAGTTCAGTGAGAACAGTTTCTTGAACGAAGGGATGGTTAACTCCTGTAATTCGGTCAAGGTTACCTACAACTCTGGTGGTCCGCTAGTCCTTGGCATTGATTTGCTTTTCAAGGAAGCGAACAGCAATGTCATTAAGGTGATAGAGAAGTTGAACAAGCAGGATCTTGGGCTTCTTGATAATACAGATTACGTTTATCAGTTCACCAATAGTAAGATATTCACTATCCTTCCGGAGTCTGAAATCCTCCGTCTGTACGACAACGTACCTAGAAAGGCTAAAGCCCAAACTATTATGGGTAATAGACTTATGTACTCAAACTACATTGAAGGATATAACCTCGTTGATATAAATGGTCTGGCACTTTCGCTAACATTTATAGCGGAGCTTATGACTGAGGAGATTGGGCTAACCGAGGTCCCTGCATCCACGGAGAGTGGGAACTACACGTTTGGCGCAACAACTTCTGTAGCAGGATCCGTTATGACCGTTGATCTCGCTGGCATTGATCTACAGGAAGGATCAGCATTAAGCATTGACTTTACATTCAGACATAATTCATTTCAAGGAGACCTTCCATTTCCATCGGAGGTTACCGATGATATAAGCATAACCTTTTTATTTACACTTCCGGTTGCTTACAACTCGGTTTATGAGATGGCTTCTAGTGTTGAGTTTCAAAACGCAGTTGGAACACTATTCAATATAGAGCCAGTGTACACATCAATCGTTGGTGATCCAACGTCTTGTGATGGTATTACATTCACTGACGTTCTGAACTGTGCTATACCAAATAACTTAGATGCACTTACAAAGTTCTCTAGTGGAATCTCTGCTGCCCAAGAGCCAATGGCTATCATTGCTACGCCAGCTAGTACTCAGATAAAGATTCAGCTACCTGCTATGAGGTACGTCGACAATACGACTACACCTACACAAAGTGTGTACGAATACTACGAGGTATCGGAGATAGAAGCATTCCATCAGAACATAGCTAGTCCTAGAAGTCTTCATAGTAATAGGGGTTATGAGATTGGTATAGTCTATATGGATGACTTCAAGAGATCATCAACTGCTCTTGTTAGTCCGAACAATACTGTGTTTGTTCCTTGCGGAAATTCATCTTCAAGAAACTACATCAATGTAACGATACCCGTAAGTCAGATTGCTCCTTACTGGGCAACTAGATACAAGTTTGTTATAAAGCCCGATCGTGAAAACTACGAGACAATTTATAGCAGCATCTTTATAAAGGACCCATTGACAAATGATACGTACTTCCTTATTGATGGGGAAAACTCTAGAAAGGTTGAGGCTGGGGATCGATTGATAGTGAAGGCTGATGCTGATGGACCAACTACTAATTGCAATTACGCTACAGTACTAGAAAAGAAAGCTCAAGTACAAGACTTTCTTGGTTCTAGCATTCCCTCACCGCAGGGTGTTTATATGAAGATAAATGCCAACAACTTCTCAACTGTTCAGGATGACTTAGCCATAATAGATCAAGGACCTAGGTCAGCTACTGCAGCAGATGAGAGTTTCCCGATAGCTAAATATCCTATGAACATACCAGATACATCTATCCCTGGAACGTGGATTGACTATGACGTTCCGGCTGGTAGTCGTATAGTTATGGAGATGGAGTGGTCAAGAAAGGGTCCTGGAGATGGAGATAGAAATTGCGAAAAAAGAAAGTATGTACTGAACAAAAACTTCGTGTCATCTGCCGATTATGCTAATATGAATGACTGGTGGGATCAATCAATTACTAATGCTATATTAAATGATGGCGCTCCAGACATAGGTGGTGGTGGTTGCCCTGTAACTAACACGTACATACCAACTCTTGCTTCGTCTCTATTTGACATACCGACTGATTTATGCACTAATTACTTTAGATTTTATAGGGACGGACCCACAAACGCACTGTTCTTGTTGGTTACAGGAACAAGAGCGTGCGGAAATAACGATAGAAGAGTATCTAAAGTAAAGGTTAGGTTTACTGTATATAGAGCGGACAAAACTTTGATATTTGAAACGGAACCACAGGATGCGTTGCCGGATATTTTCTACGAGTCTGACCAATCGTTCAGCATAGATGCTATTGGACAGCATAGTGGAAACCTTCAGAGTCAAGACTTCCTTACTAGCCAGCCTGCTATTATCGAGACTAGCTTCTACAACTGCTACACATTTGGTAACGGAGCTGAGAGCTACAAGATCAGGGACTCCATCATTGGAAACACATTCGCCCTTGGCAATAGAGTAACGTCTGTTTCTGCTGAGGATTACAAGGAGGCTGATAGGTATGCGGACATAACCTACAGTGGAGTGTACAATGACGAAACCAACGTGAACAAACTGAATGAGTTCAACCTTGGCTTAATCAATTACAAGCCGCTTGAGGATTCATTTGGTCAGGTTATGTTGATTGACGGAAGAGAGACTGACGTTCTTGTTTTACAAGAGGATAAGATATCTTATGTGCTTGCAGAAAAGAACTTGCTATCGGATGCTGCGGCAGGCGGTGCTATAACCTCCGTGCCTGAAGTACTCGGAACACAAATAGCTAGGGTAGAGAACTACGGTATAAGCCTTAACCCTGAGAGCTATGTTCAATGGGGATACGATAGATTCTTTACCGATGCAAAGAGAGGCGCTGTGATACAGCTTGTCGGAAACTCTTACAGTTCCGATCAAATCAAAGTCATCTCCGATCAGGGAATGAGAACTTGGTTTAGAGATCTATTCAACGATTCGCTTCAAACGCAGAAGCTTGGTGGGTTTGATCCGTATATGAATGAGTACGTTTTATCTTCGAATGATATCTTGATTCCAACTCAAGCGGAGTGCATCGACTGCGGAACCGTTCAGACATTTACCCTTGGCGATGGTTCGGCTGTTTCGTTCTGTTCTAATCTAGGACAGCTAGTTGGAACTTACGAAGTAACGTATAACGTAATTAGCCTAGAGGTTGATGCTACGTTTGTAGTGGAGTCAACGTACAATGGAACGACAGAATCATCTGGCGTTGTCAACTCATCCGGATCAATAGTTCTTGATAAGGACGATATACTCATTGGAACTTGCAACACTACAATAAATTCTACGGGCAATATCATACTTGAGGTAAAGGTTAGATGTGTGTCCGCTGCTCAAAAAACAATTGTCGAGGTATGTGTTACTAGCGATTCAGATAGTGGGTCTACAATTCATAATGAATATAGGTACACTTATGGTGGTTACACATCTCCATATCAATCAAGTTTAGTTCTGTTTGCATCGGGATCAACAATCCCATTGGTATCTAGATACAATCAAGCAACTGGATTTGTCGGAAGCACAAGTACTCCTCCTGATGGAGCAACGATGAGAATAGCCGTTAACAAGATTGGAACGGATACATTTAATTTTGACCCGTCTCAAGATGTGCTGCGTTACCTAAATAGCAATACACTGTACGACAACCTAACGCCAGACATACTTGACCTGCTTCAGGACTCGCTTCTTGCTGCACCAATAGTAGCTGTTGGGGCAAACTTCTTCTATGCGGACGTTCCTGTTTCATCAGAGTACTACCTGTACTTGATATGGGACTACAGACAATCAACTCCGATAACTCTTTGCTATTCAAGTGAGGCTGCTGCGGACGCTTGCTGTGAATGTGTAGAGTGTGTATCGGTATGTAGCCTATACTATATCGATGCTGTTACAGAAGAAGCAGAAGTATCGTACAGAGATTGCTCAGGATCATTCCAATCAATAACTGTTTTTGCAGGAAACTCTGTAAGCATATGCTCAGAAATTACTCCGACATTAACAAGCGGAACAGCAGACATAACGCTCGCTGCTTGTGACTGTCCATCATAAATAAAATACTATGTCAACATCAATAACATACTACATAGATGCGCCAAGCTTGCTTGCTGCGACATCTATTTACTCTACTCCAAGCTTAACCTTCTTGGCTCCTGATGGATTCTATTCAGATGGTATAATATCTAGAGAGCAAGTGGGCGGCGTATTGCTTCCACCGCAGACTTGTCCTGCTTGTGGGGTTAGTTGTACTATAACAAAAGATCAGATATCCGTTTTTGGAAAGGGTATTTTTACTATTAGCGTTGAGGTGGGATCCGGAACGGGGGCTATTCCTATCTTGCTTACCAGTATGTCGAACGGTGTTGGGATTATAGCTGTAATGGGAGCTGTCGTAAAGAACAGTGTGTATAGTTCTTTCTATGGTTACATATCTTCACCATCAGGTAGCCCAACGTACGTTGGACCAGACGGATCGTGTCCCGTAGCAGGTACGTATCCCCTTACTGTTTATAGGTATAATGATATTACTAGTGCTTGGGAAGACTCTGGTAGTTCTAGCGTAGCAAGTCCTACTGCCGCCAACATACAAACAACTCCTATAGATCCTGGGCAATGCTATATAATATTTCCTAAAACATCTGCTACACCTGATATTATTACTGTATCCTTTTATGCAATATGTAAGGATACCGATTTCAAGATTGCTATAGGTTGTCCTGCAACTCTTGAGTCGATATCAGGCAGTGAGTTTGCTGAAGGGTCAACAGCAGCCTGCTTATTACCGTTGACGCAAGATTATTACTTGTTTCAGATAAACGGAACCCTTGGTGTTCCAGATATAAATGATGTAATGTTTACCGACCTAAATGGAGAATTTCCGTTAGGTCCAGGGTATTATGGTGTATCTGCAGGATATGTTCAAACGGACGCAAACGGTGTTGTAATCGAAGTATCAAGTTGTTAATATGGAATATACTCTAACCTATAGCGAACCCGTCTCAGGATGGGTTTCATTCTACTCATTCATTCCCGACTTTATGATTGGAATGAACAACCACTTCTATTCATTCAAGAGCGGCAACCTTTATAAGCACAGTGTGAATGAGACTAGGAATAACTTCTATGGAGAGCAGTACAACTCTATGCTGAAGAGCGTATTCAATAACGCTCCGCTAGAGAACAAGTTGTTCAAGACAATGAACCTAGAGGGTGATGCCGCTTGGAGCGCACTGATGGAGACTGATATTCAGAACACTGGTTTTGTTGAACTAGCTTGGTTCGAAAAGAAAGAGAACTCGTTCTATGCGTTTGTCAGAAACTCAGGCGATGTACCTGCTCTTGCCAGTCAGTATCCACTTAGATCGCTGAATGGAATTGGAAGAAGCACTGCTGTATCCGGACCAAACACGGCTCAGGTAATAGACTTCTCAATTGCGCCACTTGTATCAATCGGAAGTATAGTAAGTGTTGGTGACTACCTTTACTTTGCAACACCACCGTATAACAACCCAATTCTTGCAGGACAGATCACTGCTATAAATGTTGACTACCCATCATCGATAAACAACATAGTCGTTGATGCTACGATCTCTGGCGCTACGTACCCAGTTCCTATACAGGACGCATACTTCTTATTCATAAAGAACTCAGTGGCAGAATCACACGGTGTACTTGGACACTACTGTGTGTTCACGTTAGAGAATGACTCTACCTCAAAAGTTGAATTGTTCTCAGCGGAGTCTGAAGTGATGAAGAGTTATCCGTAGAAAATTGATATCTTTGTGGTTAAATGGAAATCACCGTAAGACCACTTCTTCCTAGCGACTACAATGACATCCTTGTTGGATGGTGGAATGAGTGGGGTTGGACTCCACCCGTTGCTGACTTTCTTCCCGATGGAGGGAAGGGCGGTGTAATGGTTATGTGCGGTGACACTCCGGTGTGCGCAGGATTCTTGTACCTTACCAACTCAAAGGTAGCTTGGCTAGAGTTCACTATTTCTAACAAGTCAATTACTGATAGAGATGTCAGAAGAGTTTGTTTGGAAACCCTAGTAAGCACACTGACTGATGTGGCAGGAAACGTAGGGTATAAGTTTGTTTATTCATTAGTAAAGAACCAAAGTCTCAGAGGCATCCTTAGCGATGCCGGTTACATTGAGGGTGACTCAAATGCAATGGAGATGATTAAAAGTATATAGTATGCCAACATTTACAACAATAGCTGCAGCTGCATCATTAGCAGCAACAACTGCAGGAACTGGAGCATCGTTTATTCAAGCTATTAAACAGAGAAGGCTTGAAGACCAAGCAATGAATGACGCTGCTAATCTTTTGAAAGAAACACGTAAGAAGCTAAACGTTAACTTCTTCGAGGAGCTTGGTATTAAGAAGCTACCATACGATCTAGAGAGAGAAGCTACGCTTTCCTCTGTTGCTCAGTTGACTGAGGCTGCTAGAGAAGCTGGTCCTCGTGCAGTTGGTGCTAACGCAGGAAGAATACTTGCAGTAAGTAATGAGCAGCAAGGTGGAATCAGATCACAGATGGCTACCGATATGGCTACATTAGAAAAACTTACGGCAGAAGAAGACAAGAGACTAACCGGTCTGCAAGCTGATCTTGATTTGGCTGAAGCTACTGGAGCGCAATTAGCAGCAAGGGATGCAGGCGAAGCTGCTTCATTAGCAAATCAGCAAGCGCTAGTAGGCGTAACGTCAGCTATTGAGCAGGGCGTTAATATGGTTCCGCTATTTGGAAAGGGTCCATCAAAGCAGTACGCTGAACTTGTTGCAAAGGCAGGTGATGCAGAGAAACTTAAAGCTGCATTGACAGCAGAAGGAAAGAGTTACAAGATAGGAGAACAGCCAATAGTTCCCAAAGCGATATTGGGTATGAATCCGCAGCAGCTTGAGAAATTCTTCCTCAGTCAAAATGTCGTAGACATAAAGGACTTATACAATCAGCTATACCCAACAAAATAAGACCGATAAGCTATGGCTACATATTATAATTATGCAGAAAGAAAAGCAACTGATCAGATAAACTGGTCTACTGTTGCGGCTTCTGTTACTCAGACTCTTGATGAAGAGGCTAAGTTACGTGAAGAGAAAAAGGCTGCTATTGATAAGGCTTCTAGAGATATCGCCACTAAACTAGAGAGTCAGCAACTCAGTGAGAGCGATAAGCTTAATAACTGGTGGTTAAGCTTTACCGGTGATGCTCAACAGTCTATGCTTATGGCTGACAACTTGTTGAAGTCAGGTAAGATAAAGCCTAACGACTACGTAAAACTTCGTCAGAACATAACTGACGGAACCGATCAGACCGTTTCTTTATTCGAGGAGTACAGCAAGGAGTATGAGGAGAAGATGAAGCGATGGAATAACGAGGAGTCTGCTTCATTCGAAGCTTGGGAAATGGAAAACATAGAGGGCTTTGCTAACTTTACAAACAGCAAGCTGTACATAAATCCTATGGACTTCAGTGTTAGTGTGGCTAAGACAACAACTGGTGATGGAGGAGTTCAAGAGATAGATACAAATAATCTATCGTCAATCAGCACGCTTAGAAATAGGATGAAGACCAAGTACGATAGATACCAGGTTATCCCTAATCTTCAGACTGGAGTAGACGCATTAGGAGAAAACATTGAAGCTGTAAGAAAAGTTGTCAATAAGTACTATGGAACTATCACTAATATTACTGACATCACAAAGAGAAAGGATATAACCGAACAAGATAAAAAGGAAATCTCTTTGTATCAGAAGATGGAGTCTACGTTTATTGAATCGAAGTTGACCGTTCCTGCGAATGTTGCTTCGATTATAACTGACTTTGTCAGGATTAATCCTGAGACCAATAAGCCATATGACTTTACAACAAGTGATACTGAGGCTAAGGATGATCCGAATCTTATCTTGGTAAGAACAGACGATACCGGAAGGAGAGTATTTGACTTTACTACAGCAAATGGGCAAAAGCAAATGGCTGTAGCGAAGAAGGCTATGCAGACTCAGTTCAGAATGATGCTTGATAAAAAGGAGGATATCTCTACATACAACATACCAACTCCAACACCAAGAACTCCAACTGATTTTGAGCAGTGGAAAAACAATCCTGAAGAATGGGAGAATTTCCAAAGGGCTAAGTTGAGAGCGGCAGGTGGCGGAACAGAAGAGACAGCGCCAGTGAAACTTCAGTACACAGAAGCTACCGTTGGTCTTACAGAGGACAGGCTTCAGGATAAGATTAATAAATTTATTGGTAAAGGAGCTAGTGACGAATCGGAAGCGGCTAGTTTTGATTTAGCCGTTAAAACAATGATTGAGAATTTACCGCCCGAACTTCAGTCTTCAGTAACGTCTACTGTTGTTGACGATGATAAAACACCGGATGCTTATGTTACAATAACGTCTGACGTACTTCCAGGTGGATTTGTAAATGTCCCTGCTGCAACTAATGGTGTAGGAATATCTAGAGATGATGCTCAAAATACTCAAAGGGCAATCATTCAAAAAATATATGATGCGATTCAATTTGGAAATACTTTGAGCGATAATGACATAAAGAATATATTCCCTACTGACCTGTATGATACTTACAATGGTGCAGATAGATTAGCTCGTGAAGCTGCTGAAGATGAAGCTGAAGCTGAGAAAGCTGCTGAAGCTGAGAAAGCTGCTGAAGCAACTCCTACAGGGGAGTCTAAGACAGTTTGGAAATCAAAATAAAGACATACACAACACATAGTTATGGACGAAAACATTATACGGTACTACGAGTACCTTAAGTCAAAGGGATTAGATGTTCCTCCGACAGTAGAGCAGTTTCAGAGTACTCTTCAAGACAAAGCTGTTAGCGATAAGTACTACGCTTATCTTCAAGACAAGAAGGCATCTATGCCTAATCTTGACATTGCACCGGATGCAAACTCGTTCTATAATACGTTAAAAAAAAAAGAAGAGCAGGCTCCGCAAGAACAACTACAAAGCCAGCAAGAACAAGGTCAAGAACAACCGCAAGACGGTATGGTTTCACTTTCGGCAATACCTTCATTGGTATCGAAGTCCGCAGGTCAAGGTAGGTATGCAGGTGGTTTAACAGCAGCAAATATCGGACAGGCAGAGACTATGCTTGAGTCTCAGGCTAAAGCTATAAAGAGTGGTCAAGATGCTTATGCTGATTTACGAAAGATTGATCAAGGAACTGATTTGAATCAGGATCAAGCAGATCTTCGTAGAATTAACATAGCTGCTCCAACTGAAGAGAGAGGTCCGAAATTTGCCATCCCCCCAACAAAGGATATAAAGGCAGATCTGTACGGAAGGATAGCTCCTAATGCAAAGACATCACTTAACCTTGCTGACCTAGAAGCTAGACTATCCAACGAGATTTCTAAAGTACCAACAGGAACGACAAGCCCAGAATTAATTGGTCTTAAAAATGAAATTGAGACTAAGTACAAATTATTAGAAAGTGACTATATGTCTTTCTTGGAAAGTACTGACAGGTCAAAATTCAACAATTATTCTAGCAGGCTAAGTACTATTCAGGAAAAGGATGGTGACTTGTCGCTCGAGGACGAAAAGTTTTTAAAAGCCTTTCGAGAAGAGTCGATAAATATAAGAAAGACAGCTGATCAATTAAAGATTGAGAATATAAGAATGTCTGCTGACTTTGATAAGTGGAACAAGATGTCTCCACTAATACTTAATGAAGCGAAAAAAATACAGAACGAACTCAGCAAGTACGTTAACGAGGATGGTTCTTACAAGTCCGTTGCTGATGCTCAAAAAGCAAAGGCACTAAGCTCTAAGCTAGACGAAGTGAAGAGAAGCTTGATACAGCTTCAAGAACAAACTGGTGTTACCTCTAAGGTAATAGATGACATAAACGCATCCTATGATTCCCTTATCGATAACGAACTAATTGAAAGCCAGGAGTGGGACAAGTACACAGAGATAAGAAAAGCTGAAAGGCTTTCTGAAGAAGAGAAGCAAGCTAGAGTAAAGATAGCAGAAGAGGGTAATGCAGCTCAGAAAGCAGCGTTAGTTCTTATGTCGTTTATGGATACCATTGGAAGTGGAGTAGTATCTACGGCTCAGGCTCCTAAGGTACTTGCTGATGCATTTGGATCATCGGATGAATATGGATGGACAGATGCATTGTATGATATCTCAACCGATATAAACACAAAGGCTGCAGGAAGAACGCAGGCACTAGACAGCAAGAGTTCTGTTATGAATGTAATGGACATATTTGCAAAGGGTGCAGGTAATGTTGTTCAGTTTGCAGCTGGAGGTGGGATGACTGGAGCTTTAAAGGCAGGGTCAAAGCTCGCTGCTAATGCAGGTGTAGCTGGAACCGCTTACCTTATGTCCGTTGGTGATGAGTACAGACAAGCACTAGAAGCAGGTGTTGATCCACAAGAGGCTGCCATATATGCCAATATGATATCTATCGCCACAGCGATGACCGAGGTAGCTGTTCCCGACTTCAAGTACTTTACCCCTGCTGATAGAAAGTCTATAATCGCAGCGATGGCTAACAAGGGCATTGGAGCCAAGGAGGCGTTCAAAGGATTCGCAAAGAACATAATCATAGAAGCTCCAAAGTCTGGTCTTAAAGAAGCTGGTGAAGAGGTATTGACTGAATTGACTGGAAGTACTGTCAAGGAATTTATAAATGCAGCCAAGGGCGAAAGACTGTATAAGGATACCTTTAATCCAGAGAGTATGTACGAGGCTGCGCTATCAGGATTTATAGTGGGTGGTGGTCTTCAGTCTATCAAGAGGGGCGTTGCTCCATCGGATGAAGAGCTGCCCGTTCCTAGATCCATTGGCGAGAATGCCGATGCTGTAATCCAAGCGATAACAATGATTGATCCCTCAATGGCAAGCGAGGCATCTAAGGATATTGGGGAAATAAAAAAGATAGTTACGGGACTAAATGGAATTCCTGCTTATCAAGACCTTGGTGACAACGAAAAGAATTTTGTTGTGTACCAATTGATGAAGAAGAGAAACCTTGAGTCCGCTATGAAGGAGACTGGTATGAGCGATGAAGCTACCATCTCTGAGATAAAGAAAATAGAAAGCGAGATCAATGAAGTATACGCTGGAAAGAAAGTCAAACTAAATAACCAAAAACAAAATGCCATTCAAGAGCAAGCAGCAAGTGAAATTCCTTTACAGCCAGAAGCCGGAGTTGGCGAAGAAGTGGAGCAAGGAGAACCCCAAGCAGAACCTGAAGTCGTTACCGAAGAAGGTGTCAAAGAAAAAGTAAGCGTACTAGATAGTCCGGATACAATTACCGAATCTATCGTGGCGCTAACTCCTGAAGAGAAGGCTGGTGTTACGTTCTTGCGAGAGGACGGCACAGAGGTTGACATTGATGGTAACGAGGACGAGCTTGCTAACGCATACATTGCCGCAACTCAAATAGCTGAGAACGACAGAACAGATTCCCAGAGAAGCGCGATACAAGCAGTAGAGGCATCGCTCGCTGATGAGATCCAGGCTGAACAGCTTGATGCTATAGTAGAGCAGGAAGCAGAAACCGACCTGCCTTCATTAGCACAAACCAAAAAGGAAGACAATATAAAAAGAAGAAGAAAAGCGGCTTGGGCTGACGTAGATTTGAATGATCCTAATACTTATTATGGATATTACGTGTTAGATGAGGAAGATGAATATGGAGGTATCAAGACTGAACGCATTACTGGAAATAGCGAGAAAGAAGTTTTAGATAAAATTAATGCCAAATACGATAATGAATTAGCTGAATTAAAGGCTAACAAGAACCAAACACCTAGATTCAGACTTGATGATGACGTTACGAATCAAGAGATAGTTACAGTTGAGAATAATAATGTAATAAAGCAAAACAAAATAGAGGGTGGTTTGCTTAATGAGCAGCAGTCAGCTGAATTACAAAAAGAAATAGAGTCTAAGTACAATACAGATGGACTAAAATTAGGTCCAGAAAACGAAGACATTAGAACGAACATATATAATTATGACAACCCATTAGCACAAAAAAATGTAAATGGAGTTAATCTAAGGATTGCACAAGGATTGTTAGAGAAAGATAAGTCGGGTAAAAAGAGGTCAACTTATCTACTATATGCCGACGGTAAAATAGCAGGCAAATTTTATTCTGTAGATGACATCAAGAAAGTTGTAAAGCTTATTGAGGATAATCTAGTAAAGAATATTGGTGAAGGAACTCAAGAGTCTAAGTTCAGACTTGATGCTCAGAAAGAAGGAAAGGCTGACGAGAAGATTGTGAAGGCTATGAAGGCTATGCCTACTGAGGAAAAGCAATTTGTAGAACCATCAGGTCTTTATGGTGAAGTTACTGTAGACGCTATTGGAGAATCAAAGTCATCTACCAAGGAGCAGGATAGCGCTGATCTAGTGAAGGCACTTGGTTTGAAGTCAATAGATGAACTCAACAAGCGCATTGAAGACTTCAATGGTATGCCGGTCATACTTGGTATGTCCGATATCCTTGGATCCGGAACATACACCGACTCTATGGGTAATCCAATGCCAGTGAATGGTGGCATACTCTTCGGTGCATTCGGTGGTAATACTGATCTAGCTTGGGCTGGTGTACAGAGAAATGGAGCTGAGAATCAACTCAATGAAGCTATCGCTCTGTATAATAAGAACAAGGAACTGTTCGACAGATTATGGAAGGAAGGCAAGTTACCAATGGGACACGTTCCTATGGTGATTATGAGAATGGGTGATACTGCGGTAAACTCTAACGAGGCTGCGTTCAGATGGCTTGCTCCATACGTGGCATCACTTCCAACGAAGAATAGAAAGGATGCGCTCAACTCGTTGAAGGATGTCCTTTCAAAGAAGGTTGATAATGACTCGGCTGCGTCTTGGCTTGTTGATTTTAACTCGTCAGTAGCGAGCGGTGAGTTCTCTACCAAGGAAGAGATCGTAGAGGCGTTAGAGGAGATGCTTGCTAGTAAAGAGACTCAGTCTATCGAGAAGAAAAGAAAGTCGGTAGAGGCTGTACTTAATGCGGTAAAGAAAAAGAAAACAACGGAGGAAGCGATTGAGTACCTTGAGAATAAGACGGAAAGAATCCTATCGTACATTGTACTAAACCACATCAAGAACAATAAGATTACAACTCTTGACGGTCTTCTCAATAGCGTGGTTGAAGAATCTAACAAGAGAGCTAAGGGTGACAATACCGCGATGTCTCTTCCGGTTAGATCGTTCGTATTCTCTCTGGTTTATTCTAAGGGATCTCCAAAAACTCCAAGCCTAGCGCCAATCAAAGCGCTTATGAACGGAGTCAAGAACTTCAAGTCGGAGTACTTTACTACAGACTTCTTGTACAATGCTATAGGAGAGCCATCTATGCTTAAGGCAAAGCAGGGTGATACGGTAGCTGTTGTTGGAATAGACGTGCTTAACCCAGAGGTTAAAGCTACGAACCATCCGAACTATGGATTTGGTCCAAAGGGTAGGCTGATTGCTACTATAAGTAATCCAACGCAGGGTATCGAAGTATTCCCTGAGTTCAAGGCTAAGGCATCTCGTATATTCAAGAAGACTACCGGCAAGAGGGCAACCTATCCAGATCCCGAAAAGGTAGCGGCTCAAGTTGGCGGTGCATTCTTTATGGACAAGGCGTTTAGAGGTGCTAAGATTATGAAGGGAGAGATAGACGATTTGAATTTGCTGATTGGTAAGTTGAGATTTGCTTTTCCAAACGTATCTGTAGCTACAACTCAAGAGGAGTTCGATGAAATCCTTAAGGACGAGACTGTTAGAAAGAGAGTAAAAGAAGGGAAGGTAATCTATGGTGTGACTAAGAATGGAAAGATCTATATCAATCCAAGCGAACGATCACTAGCTACACCAATACACGAGTTCGGTCACATATGGATTGACTACTTGAGATCAGATGCCTCAGGAAAGAAGGGAACCGAATTGCTTAAGAAGGGCTTGTCTTTGGTTGAAGGAACCAAGGAGTACAAGGACGCTGTTAGAAAGTACGGTGATACTGAGCTTGCTAAGGAGGAGGCGCTCGTTGAGCTTATGGCTACAAAGGGATCTACGATAATCAACTCGGCTAAGAAGGCAGGGTTCTTATCTTGGATGAATGCTGTATTCAAGTTCATCAAGGAGACATTCGTTGCTAATTCAAAGAGTGTAACCTACGATCAGATCAAGACCTTGAGCATAGACGAGTTCATCAATATTGGTCTAGCAGATTTATTCAGGGGATCCGAAGTCAGTGCGAAGTTCTCTGCAAGCCAAGCTGAACAAGCAAGTAAGGCGAGACTGTCTGCCGGAAATAATATGAAGACCGCTGTGTCAATAATTGAAAGGGGTAGAGCAAATGGAATTTCAGATAAGGCTATTACTATTTCATTGTCTCGAAAAGGATTTACCGCTGATGAGATAGATACAGCATTCAAGAGTACGACTAGAACCCTATCTAAAGCAGCTTTATCTGAAGAGACATTGCCTGGGTATGACGTGCTTATGGAGAAGGTGAAGAAGGAGGCTGAGGCTTCGTCTAAGAAGGGAAGAGCTGAGATAAATAAAGCCCTTGAAAATTCAATCAAAACTATCCAAGCAGGAAAAATCTACGCTGCTGCTACTGACGTTCAAAGAGAACAACTCATCAGAGAAGTTCGACGTACGTTTAAGAAGCGTGAGAAGTCTGCTCCGTCTGCGTACAGTATTTTAACTGGCGTAAGTAATATCAAAAAGATTACTATAGCTGAAGCTGATCTTTACAAGCAGCAATTGATGGATTACGAAGGGGGTGCTAAGAGCGCCTTGAAAGCTTGGACCGCAAAAGGGAAAGCCCTTTCTAATGAAATGAGAGAGCTTGCGTCTAAAAAGAAAATAACTCTTATCCAGGCTGCTGTCGTGATGAAGAAGTTTAGCAGAGTGAATATGTTTGATGAGGACTCTGTTGATGATTTCATTATCTATATGAAAAAGGTATTCTCTGACGCTGAGTACGCAGATAGAATCAGCAAGCTTTCATCTCTGCTTCCAAAGGCAAAGAATAACATAGACAAGAAGATTGGTATCGCTAGGAATCTTCAAGCACCATTAAGGAGAATGCTTGCAATCAATCCTAGCTTTGTTCCGGATGATGTGCTTTCTACCTATGAAAATATAGTGAAGATGTTTGCTCAAAGCGGAGCTGTTATTACTCCTGCTGAGAGATCAAGTGTTATAGATGATGTCAATAAGGTATTGTTATCTGTAGACGAAAAGTCAAACAAAATAACAGAGATGTCTATGATACTAGATGAGTTTGAAAACAAAGTCTTTGATGAGAACGGTGTACTAAACTACCCCGAAACAACGAAGGCTATGCTAAAGGATGACTTAATCACTGTTGAGGATTATGAGTTTATGCGAGACAACAAGCGAAGCATAAACAAGACTATCAAGGATGCGAATAAGGTTGTGTCTCAAGCTGATCAAGATGCCAAGGCTGCTAAACAACAAGAAGAGAAGGAAGCGCTTATTAATTCTATCAAGAGTTCTTCTATCGTATTGTCGGATATGTTTAGCGAGGACGAGAAGAAGCTTGGTAAGGATCTAGCTGAACTTATAAAGACAGACGCTATAGAGTCGCTGACTAATAGTGAGCTGAACAATCTGTACAAGTTGATTCAGACAATCAATAATGGCTATATGCCATCGTACGCATACCGTATTAAAAGCAAACTATCTAGTATAATTAATGCTGCACCGGTGACGCAGGCTATAAGCAAGTCTGGTATTGCTGTAATCTCTAAGGCTGTGGCTGGAGCAAAGAGCTTGTTCTCTAAGAAAAGAGACACGGTTCTACAAGCCATAAGAAGAGGTACTCTATTAGATATTGACAAGACCCTTGGTAACTTCGTAAGCAGACCAATCTTTGATAACATATTCAGAAAGTCTACGCAAGCTCAAGCTAAACTGAAAGCAGGAACTAATAGCATTAGGCAAAGAATGGACGATGCGGCAGAGGCTGTGTTAAAATCATTGAACAATAATGGAAATGCTTTTGTTGAATCGTCGTTCAAGACGTATGCGTATATGATACAGCTTGAGTACGAGTCAAACAAGGGAAGCAAATCCGTTAATCCTGCGTCTAAGTTTATTGATGCTACAATTGTAGCTATAAACAAGGGTAAGACAAAGTTCTCCGAGAAGGATGCTGCTATTCTTGAGAAGATAAAAGAGAAGTACTCTACTGATGGTGAGATTGACGTGAAGAAGCTATACGATTCATTCAACTCAGCGGAGAAGAAAGCAATCCGAGTAGCCCAGGCTATTGATAAGTCTGTTGTAGATAAGGCTGAGTTTACTGCAGTTGTAATTCGAGGTGAGAAGTTCACCGCGATTAACAATCACATCCACCTTAATACAATAAAGGAGGACGAGAAGAGTGATATAGCTGCTGCGTCTCAAGTCGTTACTGATTATCAGAAGTCAACAAGACCATCATCTAAGTCTATGTCACTTGTGTCTAGAACCGGTGAGGTATCGCCATTGAATTTTGACTTCTATGCTGCTGTCAAGAAGGGGTCTACTAGCGTTCTTGTGGATTACTATATGACTCCTGCTATTAGAGAGGCAAAGCAGACCATAAACCAGGTAGTAAAGAACTTGGAAGAGAAGCAGGGTGGAATAACTAAGGACGAGCGAAAGGTTATTAATGCAATATCTAAAGCTTATGATGAAGCTACTGAGAACTTGTTGCTTAATTCCTTTGTTGATGATTCGATCACGGCTAAAGCTATTAATATCCTATCAAAGAATGGATACCGTGCCGCACTAGCAGGTATACCTAGAGCAACCGCAGAGCTTGCGTCAAACTTAGCCTACGCTACAATCGTTGATCTAAATGCAATGGCTACAGCGTATAAGTACAGAGATATTATTATGTCTTCAGCTGGTCTTGACGTTATGCTGAACTCAGATAGCTTTCAATCAAACAGAGTTTACTCTGGTCAGACGCTTAGTGGAAAATTAATTGATTCCAATCTGCTATCTCAAGTTGCAGGGATGGGTGATACTAGGGCGAAGGCTGACGTAGTCAATAGAATGCAGCAGATTTATAATATGACTGCTAAGAAGTACGTGAACTCTGTTGAGTTTATAGCTGACACTCTTATTTCTACTCCGGATAAAATGATTATCCGTCCAATTTGGTTTGGGTCATTTGCTAACGAGTTCAAGAAAGTAACCGGATCAAATGTAGACTTCGAAAAGATTGCTAGTAATGACAAGGCTTATATGGAAAAGTATAAGGATGCTATTGCTAGATCTAGAGAGGTTGCTGATGACGCAAGCGTTATGGCTGGTGCTTCTGATAATGCATACACTGGAATATTGAAGGGTGTTATAAAGCCTAATCAGAATGCGTTCGCTAGATCAATGAACATCTTCAACAACTATATGACTAGGTTTGTTACGTATGAATACCTAGCATCTAGAACAGCTATAAACGCACTAGTTGGAAATGGAACTATCTCCCCAATGAGAGGAGCTGCTATACTAGCAGGGGTAACATCACGGATGATGGTGTACACTATGCTTACAAAGGTTCTTGGTGGTGCAATGACATCACTTGTTCTTGGTGCGTTAGGGTTTGACTATGAAGATGAGGACGAAGAAAAGACAGCGCTTCAATTAGCTGGTCAGTCAATTGGTTCTGCTCTAACGTCATTGCTAGTTGGTAGGGACTTCGGTAACGTGGCTAGAAATATACTGAACTACGGTGTCGAGTATGTAAATGCTAACTACCTAGAGGACTTGAGAACCGGAGAGTACGATCCGTATAAGGACAGTATGCAGATGTCTATTATTCCGCAAGACCCAAGCAAAATGAAGGCTGAGAAGATGATTCAAAGTGTCGCTGGACCGCTTGCTCCTGCTGTCGGAACTGGTATTTTTGTTATCAAGAAGATAGCAGAAGAACCAAAGAAGGAGAAGGAGGCTATCGAGCGAAGTGATATAGAAACAAATGTTATGATTCCGCTTAAGATAGCAGGCACACTCGGATTAGTTCCATTGTACAAGGACATCAATAAGGCAGTGAATGACTACACTTATCAGTCGCTCAGAGATGAAGATAAGGGTTCTAGCGAACCACCTATGAGCAAGGAGCTGATGAAGAAGTACTATCCGGATCTATACAACAAGATGTACAAATCAAATCCTGCAAAGGAGCAGCAAGAGAAGAGGATTAAGGATCGCAAGGAAATGATAAAGAAAAGAAAGGAAGACGCGATAAAGAGTAAGCTTCGCAGGTAGTCTCTTCGAAGAGACTACTTGTGCTTGACGTACTTGATTGCCTTCTGCTTGTCATAGTAACAATGGAGTTCAGTCGGACTGTGCGGATCACCACCCATTCTGACTGCTCCGTTTAGCTTATCTATCTGTGCGTAAATTATCCCATCGTCGCAGGACCAAATTACGATGGGCTTAATCCTTTTGTCAATGAGTCTTGATACGTAACTGATTGGTATTGGAAGTGGGTAAGCATTGTAGATCATTTTAAATCTAGGAACCACGTATACATAAGCCTGGGTTATACCCTCCTTATTGGTGATTCTGTAGAATGGATCAGCAAATACGTAAGAGAACTTTGTGATTTTTAAGAATAGGTCTATGGCTATAGACTCTCTCCTTTTAAGTTCGGGTGTCATCGTCTATTGATTTAATTAGATTCTTCATTTCAAGAATGATGGATATAGCAATCCTCTTTGATTCGATTAGGTCTCTATCAACAAGGTTTTCGTAGAGGGACGTGACAGAGTCGTGGTACTCTTGAGTCAGAATGGATATCCTCCAAGCTCTATCAGTTTCTAGTTTTTTGCTGTTGTCCATTTTGCCTATTCTTAAATGCCTGCTGCAAAAAGAACTCTACTTCTTCTTCCTCTCCAGGCGGTGTGTACTTCGCAATTATATCAATGATGTATCCTAGTCTACTGTACTTACGCAGAATTTTTTTCAGTCTTTTGTTTTCATTGACCTCAGCATCATTGTCAATCTCTGCATCCTTAAACTCATTAGGGTGATGACCAAGCTCTTCGGCAAAGATAGAGATACAATCGTTGTATATTTTGGTGAACTTCTTGTCGGTTCCGTACAGCTTATTGAATGCCTTCTCGTGGTACACGACAGTGGAATGGTCTACCCCTAGAAACTTACCTATTGATACGTAGGTGAATCTTCTTTCTCGCATAATCTTTGAGAAGCACATCTTAGCTTCGACCACCGGTCTAAGTCTTCGCATCAACTTGAGGTCTACTCCGGTTACATTGCTAACAATTTTAGCAACCAATTTCATTTCTTGATTATTCATTTTGCGCTGTCCTTTGTTACTACGTTTATACCTCTTGATTCAAGTTCCTTCTTTCTGTACTCTTGGAGCGGACTTGATTTACCGCCTGGTCTTTTCACCTCAACGAATAGAACGTCCGAGTTGTTTGGTATAGCTATCAGATCGGGTATCCCATTCTTATTGGTCAGTGAAAGCTTGATCACATAGTATCCCTTGCTTTCTAAATCCCTTATGATTGCAGCTTGTATGGGTTGCTCGGTCTGTTTCTTCTTCACTTGATTGTTTTTTTAAAGTGAGACAGCGTATAGTCCTTCTTCTTGGACACAGCCTTGTAGATATCATCCTCGATTCCATTGTTTGAGAAGATCCAAAACACATTGTTCTGAAGCCTATCCTTTGTGGTCATCCTATCCCTTGACTGCCAATAGCTAGTAGCACTGAAGTCGATGTTGTAGTAGACAATGAAGTCAGCGTTCTTCAGCGACACGCCCTCTCTACCCGATACAATCTGAAGCGCTATGCTCTTGCCGGTTGAATTGAACTCGTCTAGTTCCGTGGTAATCCCATCACCATACACCTGCTTGATGGCGTTCAGTTCCTCCTTGAACTTGTAGAATATTCCAATCTTATTCAAGCAGAAGTTGTTGTGTATGAACGTAGCCTTTGAATCGTCAATCACCATAGAGCTTCCGCTCTCAAACTTTATTGTTCCAGAGTATAGCTGATGCAGCTTAGTCATAAGTTTGACCGGTGTATCCGCAAGGATGACCTCCTCCTTTCCTTGGATGACTAGGTTCTTCTTGAGCGTATCAATTAACTTATAGGTTGATTCCTTTAGATCAACTCTATAGATCTTCTCTTCAATCACCGATGCAAACCCTGCCTCTTGCTGCGTGTACGAGATCATATACGGCTGCATTAAGTTCATAATGGAGTCTCGTCCTCTGCTGTAATCCTTTACTTGAAATCCATTGATTGGTCTTTGAGTTACGTTGACGTGGTCATCACAGAATCTGTAGAAGTTCTTGTACTTGGAGAATGGATTTCCAGGGATCGAGTAAACTTGATGGTATATCTGCGAGTAGGACTCGGGTGTCGGTGTTCCGGATAAGAGGATGACCTTGCACTTGGTCTTTGATACGATGGACTTAATTGCTAAGGCTCTGTTGCTAGGCTTCGGGAACGCACCCATACCGTGAGCTTCATCGCAGATCAGTAAGTCCCAATTCATATCGGGGTCAATAGTGTGAAGGCTCTCGTAGTTTATCACACAGATTGCGAACGATGGCTTCAGCTCGTTGTAGTCTGACACGATCGAGCTTATTGCTTTCTTCTTTGTTACAAATAGTACTAGCTCACTTCCTATTTTATCTGCAATGGATAGCGCAGTGATTGTCTTTCCGGTTCGTACCTCCATAGATAGGTACACGAACCCTTCGTCCATTACTATCCTAGTGGCTTCGTCACAAATTGACTGTTGATAATCTCTTAGTTCCATAGTGTAGTGTGGTTAGCCACCCCTAGTTTCCTAGAGGTGGCAATGATATTACCATTGAGATTCGTTTGTAACACAGAAGTTGTCACCTACGTAGTTATTTGCCCAGGTGTACTCATCAAAACAAAATCTCTTTGTGTTATTGGTGCAATCATTTCTGATATCTAACCAACTGCAGTCACCGGTGATACCATCACTAACGATGATTCCACAGTTACATTCTTCATCCTTTGAGCAGGATGCCATTACAAGGGTTAATGCTATAACCCCAAAAAAACTCATCAATTTATTAATTGTTTTCATCTTAACTAAATAGTGTTTGTTGTTTAATTTCATTTGGATTTATGTATTTGGTAAGTTCTTCGTCAAGCTCCTTCTCTAGTTGCTTCTTCTTTCCGGAGACTGATCGGTCTCCTTTCTCGTAAGTCTTTTGTACGTGCCTGACTCTTGCTACGAGATTCAAGAATCTTTGTGGCGATAGCGGATCAATCATTGATGTCAATATAATTTAATTCATCTTCAGTTGGCGTTCTCTGTACTAGGTCGTTCACTCCACAGAAACCATTGCAATCAGATAACGGAAGCACTTCGCTTGTAGTCATATCATCAATGGTCTTTAGGTCGGGATAGTCAACGTGCTTCTTCAAGAAGACGTACTGCTTCCACTTCAATCCAGTTTCTTTTGCTAGGTTCTTTGCTGCTGCACCTTGATCCTTGAGCATAGTTACCGGCTCACCCTTCATTGCGGTTAGCTTGTGTTCCATCTCAGCCATAGCTTCGAACTTATCGGGGAAATCAATCTTCATCTTCTTCCAATACCCTATTCCACCTTGAACGCATCCGGTTCCAAAACAATTGTTATTCTTGAATCCCATCTTATACATAATTGGAACTTCTATTCCTGCATTATCAACGATAGAGAAGCACTTGTGTTTATCGTATCCCATCATAAGGAGCGGATAGATTCCTTTTACCTTAGGGTGATTCAAGTTTAGTCCGATTGCTCTGTTGAACTCCTTCTTCTCAAACTCAAATCCGAATACTTGGTAGTCAAACTCATTGCTCTCCTGCCACTGTTCTCTGACCTTTCGCTTCAGGTGGGTAGAGCAGATGGCTCCCGTGGCTACGTTAAGTGACTTGTACTTTTCCCATACCTCTTGTATGTTTTCGAACTTAGTTCCGATTGATGATATGACTTCAATGTCCTTTGAGTACCATACCTCGCAATCTTTTTTAAATCTATAGGTATCCTCGTGTTCGTTTCCGGTGTCAATCATTATCACCCTACAGTTGTCCAATCCATACAGATCAATGGCAACTCGACAAGCAACAGCGGACGTTACCCCTCCGCTCCACCAGCATATTATCTTTTTCATTTGTCTTTTTTTTTAATTAATACATACAGCATTAGGTTTCTCGCTACCTTGGTTGTAATCCCAACCGTTAAAGAATCCCTTACTTATAGGGTATTGAATTAAATGAAATCTATTTCCTTCATCATCAGATGCGTGGATAACGTCAAGGTCTAGTGCTTCGGGATTTTGTTTTACAAACTCGTTGATTGAATCAATGTATTGTTTTAGTGTCATTTGTCACCTCCGTATTTTTCGTTGTAGTATTCTTTAAAACTTCCTTCGTCATTCATATTGTCAGCAGAGCCATTGAAATAAGCATTTTCTATCTGCTCCTCGAATATTGCATTAGCTTGCTCAATCAGTTCTCTTCTGATATAAATTGGATCTAGACAGTCGGTATTAACTTGATCGACTAGCCATTCAACTACCGTTTTGTTTTTCATTGTTATTGATTTGATATTGAACCACTCACTAGATGTAAGTACCCTGCTTGATACGGTGTATACTCCACGTCATTGATTGTCCATCCGTTATCGGGACAATCGCCCTGCCCATTGCACAGCAGTGCTGCCCAACAGATCTGACTATTCATATACCATCTGCCGGTCAGCTCATCGAGTACCCAGGTCCTTACCTCTTGAACTCCTTGGCAAGTGAGCGATCCGTAATCGTCTATTGGAAGCGTGTACCAATTCACCTGCATCATAGTGTATGGATTCTCCTCGGGGTAAACTCCGTACCAAGGATTCCTTGACTGATAGATGAATGTGAACCTTGACTTGTCGTAGTCAGTAGAGTCGGCTGTGTAGTCGGGCAGTCCAATGAAGTAGACTACTTGTCCGTTCGGCTGAACGATAGCAGATAGATTATCCCAAGCCGTGTTGCACCCCTCGTTTACAAAGGGCTGGAGCGCAGGGATAAAGTCAGGGATCACGTTGCCATTCTCATCGTACAAGATATCTTGTGGTAGGATTGGAGGAACTTGATCAACCGAGTTTTGATTCTGTACCTGCGATGGGATATCCTCGAACCAAGTGCTAGGTGTGCAAGAAGCGATCAACAATAAAGAAAAGAGTAGGGTGGTTTTCATTTCTGTTAATTTATGTTTGTTAAATAAGTTTGCTCCACTGATCGGCTATCGCATCAGCCATACCTTGAAACGTCTTGCTTCTTAGTGACTGCCTTTCCTCCTTGGTCTTTGCCTTTGCCAATGCATCAGCGTACCAAGATGGGTGCGACTTTCCACTAGCAAAGGTAGTTCTCTCTCCCTTTCCAACCACGTTCGTATGCTCTAGCTTCGGAAGGTTCTTCAGCCACAAGCACGTAGTCTTAGTTGCCTCGTCACCGAAGTGATACGGCTGAACTATTTGGTCGGGCTTTCTCCATCTGCTTGACAGCAAGCCAACGGGATTCTCGATTGCTATCCTATCGATGTCAGCGTTGTAAAGTTTCTTCACAAACTCCACGCTGTCCATCATATCCTTTCTTCTGTTTGGATACAACGGATGCGGTCTTCTCTCATCGAACTCTAGAGCCTTGTCCTCGGGATGCGATAGCCACTGCACCGAACTTCCAGCTAGGAATGTATACGGTGGGTGCGCTATCATTAGATCAAACTTCATAACCCTTAGCAGATCAAACACGTCACCGTGGAAGTGCCACTCGGGATGACCACCGCTACACGGAAGTAGATCGCAGGAGTAGGCTTTGATGCCTATCTTTCTAAATGCTTTGGTGATTGCTTGGCTTTCTTCGCAAGCAACAAGTACCCTCTTACTCATACTGTTTCTGTATTTGATTGTGATTCGTTTCTCTTTCTTATTCTAATCCATCTTCCATTCATATCCCTTCCTTCCTCCGGAGTTAGTCCCTCCTTGAACAAGGCGAATGCAATTACCCACTTGTAAAATCTCGTCCTACTGATTGTCATCTTTGCTTTCGGACCGTAGTCGGGGTACTCGGATATAAAGTCGTTGTATAGATCCTGCTTGTAGCTTCTTACTCCAGTCTCTAACGCCTTGTTCTCCTCGTTGCCATCGGTCAGTCCGCACCATTCGATGAAGTCGTGGCAAGTTTCTGCTGACAGCTGTCTGATCTTTAGGTTCACGAACCTAGACTTCACAAGACCCGTGCTTAAGTAAGTCTTCAAGTTGTTGATCATATAGTTGTCGAACTCACACCACTCCTCGTCATTCCAATCCGTGAACAAGTCCTTCTCAAACTCATCCCTTGGAGTGAAGCTCATATTGTAGTGCTGATGAAACTCAAGCTCCCACTTCCTTCGAGCAAATGAATTGCCTGCTCCCTTGATTGCGTAGTTGGTAGTGATGGCAATCTTCGGTGACTTGCTGAATGGAATCTTAATCGCGTCCTTATTCTTCTTCTCTAGCGTCAGTCCTTCGGTGACAACAGAGAACAGTCTCTCGAAATCGAAGTACTTCTTAACGTCATCGAACACAAGTATCTGCGTGTCAGCTGATACAAGTTGGTACGGGAATGACTTCTCAAAGTTGAACGCCTTGCCATCAATGGTCACGGTCTTCTTCATATTACTTAGTGAAGTCATAAACAATCCCTTGCCCGTTCCACCCTCGGGGTTATCCGAGATGACCTCGTCATTCAGTATCACCGCAGGACAAAACGATAGGCTCTTGTATCCGTGCATCAAGAATCCAATCGTACTCTCCATTGACTTCACTCTGTTCTCGTCACCGCCATTGATATTGCTGATGAACTTTCTGAAGTCACACCTACCGGTCACGCTGCATATAGAAAAGATTCTGTCTATGACGTGATCCTTCCACACGTAACCACCAAGGTCTAGGTAATCGATTGGTGTTATGCTATCCTTGGTCACCTTGACTGCGCAGTTTCTGTAGTAGAGGTATGCACTATCCTTGGTATCCTCAATGAAGTAGATGTCAATCGTTGAGAGCATTGATAGAAACTCCTCCTTGAAGAACCTCGTGTTGTCAGCGAAGTAATTGTACACGCTGATGTCATCGAGTTCAAGCAGATGGTTTAGAACAAAGTCCTTAATCTCCTTCTCTGAGGTATGGTCAATCAAGTTGTTGGTGACCTTAACGAACACGTAGTTCTTTCCACCCTCGGGGCAGTACTTATAGAATCCCGAGTCCTCTAAGAAGTGCTTGAAGAAAACGTGCATTACTTTGATAATCCCTTTGTCATTCTTAGTCCAGAAGATTTGCTTTGCATTCTCTTCCTCAACCTTTAGCAGAACTGAATCGATCGTCTCGCCATCTAGGTGGGATTCTTGTAGCTGATGGCGTATCTCTTTTTTTGATATGCCCCTCCTCAATTTTGCCTTTATGGAGTTGACTCGTTCTTCGTCCTCATAATACTTCGTTCCGAAGTTTTGGGTGTTCTGATATGCCGAGTCTATAGTTCGTTGAATTTCGGCTATCGAGAAATCGTCAGAGGCATAGTTGTTCAGTACATAGGATGCTAAACTTTTGTTTATTCCGAAGTCATTGAACGCCATTGCTAGGACGTACACGTTCTGATTCCTTTGTCCCTCAACCATTGGGTACTTCTTGTACCACCACTTGACCAGGATATCAACGATTCTATTCTCGTCAGTGATTGGAATGGTTGGGATGTCTCTATGCCTTGTGACCTCCTTGTACTCCGGCTCCTCAATGATATCCCATATTGATGAGTTGTCATTCACATAGATGAGCGGATCGTATGACTCATAGCAAACTCTGCTAATGTTCTTTGATGTCTTGTCGAAGTACGTTGAGTTGAAGTACTTCTCAAGTGAGTTGAAGTAGTTGATGTGGTTCTCAATGTCAGCAGGAATTTTAACGAGAACCTTCAATCCATTTCCAGATGGTGATATGAATACTGAGAACACGTACTTGTTCTTGCTTAAGTTCTCTTTGTCTTGGAGCAATGTCTTCTGCTTCTCATACCCATCGAAGTCTAGGCATATCAATCCCGAGTGGTCAACGATTGCACTGTCCGCTCTCTTGGTGAACTTTCCACTGAAGCATATAGCAGGTAGCTGCTTCTTCAATTCGTTTCTCTCGGGCTTTCTCTTCTCTGCTCTAATCTTCTTGACGATATCCTTTGATGATCCCTCCTTGATTCTCTCTAGTATTTTTCCAACCTCACGGTAGAACGGAGTGTCCGTTTCACGTATGCTTTGGAAGATTGTGACAGTTGATGTCATAACTATTACGATTTTATGTTACTTAACTAGTTGGTTTATATAGACTATGACAGTTATGTCAATTATTTCTTTAATGTAAATTAATAAATAATAGTAGTATAGTAAATATATATATAGAGATATATAGAGACTTCACTTCGACATTCTGTCATACTTAATGGGATAAAAAAGGGGAAGTGACTCCCCTCTTTTAATTGTATGTGTCTGATTATCAGAAGGGAAGGTCTTCCTCCTCACTCGCGCTTGCTTGTGGTGCTGCTGCACTTGGCTTACCAGATGAAGCGTCATTTGACTTTGTTGATTCGAAGGTGTCGAGTTCAACGTAGTAGTTTCCACTTCGTGCTTTCTTGATGTCTAGGTTTACCCATCCATTCTTTTGGTGTTCATTGATGAACGCGATCGCTTCGCTTGCCTTTAACGATAGTCTTCCGATAACGAAGTCCGGAGCGTTACCATTTCTTTTGAAGATGAATCCATCTGCAAACACCTTGTCTGTTTCATTTGACTGTGACATTTTTGTCCTTTGTTTTTTTTGTTGCCCTAATCTATTTGTAAACTGAGGGATGAATCTTTAGGGCTAAACTCACCACCTCAGTGTCTCTTTAAAGATACGAATTTTTAAAGTGTTTCGTTGATAAAGTAATTCTCCACATCCTCAGTGGCACTTGCTCCAAAGTACTTCTCGTGTACCTCAACAGCCATACGCACCTTGTCCTCTCCACCCTTGATGAACTCATCCGAGCAGTGGAAGATACCGACTTGCTTGGTCACTTTGTCAATGGCATAGAACGCCAGTGGCTTTCCGAACAGTCGTTGGTAGATATAAGCTTGGCTATCGTAGTTGTACTTCTTTGCCGACCATCTGAATGATGTGATGTCCGATGTAGTCTTTAGATCAATGAGGAAGTCATTGCACTCGATGTCTGTCTTCCCCTTCCACATACGTCCGCATATCTCACCGATGGCAGGCTTCTCTACTTGATTGCCTTCAGCGTAGATGTCATCAAAGAACTTGATGTTCTTCTTCATAACCTGCGTCAGTCCAACGATGTTGTCGTACTCACTCTTGAGTAGAGCAAAGTCAAGGTTGTTGGCAGCAACAAACTCCTTGTAGATATTTGTTGTTCTCGTGCTGCAGTCCACGTACATTGTTCCTTCTGCCTTCTCGGGTTCAAGAAGTAGTTGGTGAAACAATCTTCCCTCAGCGAAGTTCTTGTTGTCATCCCTCGTCTTGCCAAAGAGTTGTGGATTTGAAAGGAGAACCCCAATGTCTGAGTTGGATAGGTAGAACTTACCGATTCCTTTGTAGTACTCTGAATCATCCTTGAGTTGTTCTATGATTCGAGATTTTTGTTCTTCTAGCATCTTACTTTGTAGTGATTAGTGATTTGATTTCTTTCTTAACCGCAGCCTTGAGTTTGTACTTGCGCTCCAATTGCTTGATGATTGTGTCGTAGTCAAGGGATGGATTCGAATCGATGTACATCTTTACCTTGGACCAGTTCGCATCGTCGGTAGTTAACTCAACTAGCTCAGACGTTTGTGATGCAGGGGCTACTTGCTTTTCCTTTGGAGTTTCCTTCGATGCTTGCTCCACATTCTCGGGCATATCCTCACCAGCATAGATGTACAATCCGAGACCGAACATCGCAAGGTTCTTGGTAAGGCATCGCATAATTGTCTTGTTGATGTCGGTCATTGTCGCTGCCTCAACCGTCTTGTCAACCTCAGTTCGCTTGCCTGCTACCCACTTAGTAGACTTGTAAGTGTACGGCTCAGACTTGAGCGCCTTGTTAGCACCGTCCATTACGGGTAACCACATCTCGTGACTAACTCCGTCAATCTCTACCTTGGTGTATACCATATACCCCGTCAACGGATCGTGTACGTATGGCAATCCATTGAACTTTACTACCTCATAGTAGCAGTCGTTGTGGATTTTCTTTACCTCAGCCCAAGCCCAAGCCCAGGATAGGTATGTCAAATCATTTTTCTTTTCTGTCTTGTCGTTGACATTGATTCCACTTAGAATCTCGAACACTGTCTTGTCTTGTTCCATTGTGTGATTGTATTAAATTGAATTGATTTTGCTGATTAGTTTATTGAAGTCCTCATCCTTATCGATTAGGTTCTGCACGTAAGAGAATATCCTAGTCCTTGATATTGAGTTTCTAGTAAGCTTGATGTTGTAGAACTCTTGAGTCCAATCAATAATCTCTGACTGTCTGATGTGCTTGTTGAGGCACACGTAGAGCAGGATGTTCTTCGCATCTCTGAAGGTGTGCTTTCCGTTCGTGAATAATACTTCGGGGGTTGTGTTGTAGATTGAGCATACCGCCTCTACATAGCGTGTGAATACGTCTCTTTTCATTTTGTTTAATTAGTGCATTACAAATGTAGTATAAATGAAGTACAGTTGCAGTGTTGTTGATAACTTTAGTCCTCGTTTTCTAGTTCTTCAATGGTCATTTTTATTGCTTCAAATATCTCCTCAGTTATGCGTGGTGACCGAATGGATTTATCCAGTATCATCATCGCTAGGCTATCGTCACAGATCCTTCCGTTTATCTTTAGCCCCTCCTCATCGGGGTTGCCTCCAATCACATCGTTGATGTGCCATAGGTTGTCGATGTAGTACCCGTTTCTTTTTAGTATCTCCTTTGCTTGCGCTACGGATACGTTACTTGTATTCATATGCTACTAGTTTATTGTGGTTAATGTTTATTCCCTTCATTGACTTGATTACTTTGTCAATAGCTTCTTGCTTTGTGTTTGCGGACACCGTTCTTATGTGGATGTTTCCGTATAGCACTCTGAATCTAGAGTCTGTCATAGCCGAAGAAGTTTAGTGTGTTGATTAGTTCCATATTATCTTCCTGCTCGTAGTGGTACAGCGTGTCTAGGTAGTTGAAGAACCTTTGCTGCTGTGATTCAGATAGCATCTCGAACTGTCTCATTGAAGAGACATCGTCACCGGATGCTTTCTTCTCAATGATGTCATCAAAGAACTCGTCAATGTTATCGAATCCATATTCAAGTAGAAGCTTTCTTGTTACCATCGTTATCAGATTGTGTTTATTAGTTCGGTTATTACTGATAGGACAAGCAGCACAGCGATTGCTAGTAGTGATAGTCCGATTAACTTTGATATAAACTTAGCCATTGATTATCTCCTTTATTGATTCGTAAGAAACTTCCTCTACATTACTTGTGAATGGGCATAGCCAATCGATTGCATCATCAATGACCTCTGCATCCACGACCTGCTTGTCATTCCAATCCTTCGTGTAGGTGTTGCCCTCGGCTAACACATCCCACATCTCATCGTTAATTGTATGGACTCTGTCTTGGTAGTAGGTAGTAAGTAGATGCTCTCCGTTATGGTGAACGGTAGCTATACCACCGTCCTCCAGGATAATATCAACTTCTTTTTCTGAGTGATTGTAGATTGCGTACTTCATTTGTTTAGTATTGATTTGATTTGGTTATCGATTAACAGTGGTGAGTTAGATGCTATGAAGTCATCTACATTCTTTGTCCATTCGATGAACAGTTGGTCGAACTCATTGTAGTCCGCATCTAATGGAGAGGTGAATGAAATATCAACTGACGTTTGGAATCCTTGGTGTTCTATTAATTGAATCCGACAGTCAAACGGATACTTATTAAAACGAATGGATGTTTTAGATAGGTATTCTATACCATTACACGGATTCCCAATAGGTTCTGTAATGCTTGTCGCATCAAATACTCTCTGCGCAAGCGCGATGAAGTTTTGAAATGGTGTTGTCATTTTGTTGTTGATTTAATTGAGTTGTTGCTTAATAGATTTTATTATTTCATCGAGCTTGAGTTCTCTGTCATCCAGTTCTACTGCGATGTCTTTCTTTTCAGTCAGCACCATTGATACTAACCTTTCATTGGGATCAATAACGTGACGGTACGTTTCAAAGAGATTGAATATCCTTGTCAGTAAGTCTAGTCTTTCTTCGAGTGCGTAGCTAGACTTTTCCTTTATCTGTTTTGCTGTTAAGTTTTTCATAGTTAATCTTAGTTGTGTTCGTCATAGTAAAAGAATCCTTGATGCTCACAGTTCTCACTGTCTTGTAGGTCTGCCCACTCGTATGCTTCGCTCTCTGCAAACCTTGGTAGGACCAGCTTGCCCTCTAGAGTTTTGTCAAAGCACATATCAATTCCCTTGCTCCTATCCTCTTGGCTATCATTGCCAACGTACTTGTCCTTGTTTAGTTCGTAAGCAAGTTCGTAGTAGTCCTTGCCACCGAACACTCCATATCCCTCGTAGCTATCCTCTACGTAACGATGCGTTGGTGTTAGCATATACACTCTGAATGCTCCTCTGCTAGAGTCCTCATTGCTGATGGACTTGTTTGAGTCTGATGTTTTCCACGAAAAGAATCCCATTGTCTTGTTGTTTTTATTAGTGATTAAGTTAATGATTATAATTCGAACGGAGCCTTCTCATTTATCTCCGTCATTAGTTCAGCTATCTCCTCATTGAACAGTTCGTCCAACGGTTTGAATAGGAAGTGATGTAGCCACCACGCTTGGCAAAAGGTTACGCATCCACAAGAACACGCCATCCTAGATTCCAATCGTATCCCCACATCTATATCTAGAACCTTACAGTTCACGCACAGCCTTAGGTTTTTCACCACGAACAGCTGACCTTCCTTGACCACACCCTGCGAGTGCGTCTTTACACATACAATCTTTTGTCCTATCTCATACATTCTATTATGGTGTTGGTGTTAGCGTGATTTTTAATGTGATTCCATTCTGCAAAAACTTGCTCGCTTCTAGGTAGTGGCTTGTCTCACTTACAATAAACTCCATCCCGAACTCCTTTATCAAATCTCGAATTGTTTCCGCTCTGTAGTACCCTTGGAAACTTACCTCGTTAGATTCAATCCATACGGTTGTTGCGTAAAACTTTTCTGTGTCTAGCTTACCCTCTAGGTAGCTGTAGATTTCTGATACCTTATACATATTGATTTTGATTTGTGTCTCCTTGAAGAGACGGTTACCATTGATTCATATTGTTTCGCCCAGGATTCTGAGCAAACGCTGCTCTGCATTCCTTCTCTAGCTCCTTATCCTTGAACGGATTCCAAGGATTGAATGCTTGATACGTTCCAAATCTTCCACCATACGTGTTGATTGCGACAAGCTTCTCTAGTTCCTCTATCTCAGACTTGTCATTGATAACATTATAGATGTCAACTACCGGTAGCTGTCCATATCTATCGCAAGAACCCGTGCGATAGTGCTTGATTACTCTGTCTCTTACTGATTCCATTTTGTATTTAATTTATGTCTCCTCAAGGAGACGGTTAGTCATTTTCTATTTCGTACTCTATTCCATTTACCACAATCGTGAACTCACTCTCCTCACTTGGAATCCATTCCGTATAGTGGAAGATGTCCTCGTTGTATGCGTAATCAAGTAACTCATTGTCACTCTTAGCAAGTAGCACGTCCTTACCTACCTCATCGAAGTCATATGCTCCGCTGATTATGTCAGTCCTTAGTTCGACAATGGTATCGTCCTTCGTCTCGGAATAGTACGTGCCATCGCCCCATACGTACCCTTCGTTCATCAGTCTGTCGCTGATATCACATCTTCTTGCGAACATCTCTACCATTGGCAAGTCCGATAGTGCTTGACCGTACTCTTCTACGTACTTGATTGCATCTTGTTCGCTTACGATTGATGCGCTGTCACCTTGTACCATCACGTACTTCGTGCCATCTTCATTGCGTACATCGTACGCTGCTACTAGAATTGATTTCATTTGATTTGATTTGTGTCTCCTTAAGGAGACGGTTATTGTTGTAGTATTTGATTGGTCATTATCTGAATAGCTTCCTCCTTGCCGAGGATGTTTCCAAACTCTCGCATAGAATCTTCGTCTTTGTATACTCCGTTCCTATCATTCCAAGTTAACCAGTCGATTAGGCTTTCACGAGACCAAGTATTCAGTTCCGCTTGAAGTTCATCATTTGTTTTGCCTTCAGCAAACAGTATTATTCCGCGCATACCCTTAGTGTTTATAGATTGATATTGATTTTGCTTTCGATGACGTACCCTTGCACAGTCCACATACATTGCAAGTTACTTTCTTTCCTGCTTCCTTACTCGCAGGACACATCACTTCTATTGAAGATGTTTGGTCTGTCTTTGCCATCACTCTGAACGTACGCCATCCCTTTGACTGTGACTTCAGACTCAATGCTTCAGTCTCTACAGATGCCATAAAGAATCTTGATGCCCATTGATACTCCTCGTGCATCCATTGGTGTGTGTATCCGGAGAAGTTAGATGCTGCATTTACAATTGCTCGAACTGATTCCTCTCCAAGGAGTACGGGTTCACCGTATGCTCCAAACCTTACGAACTTTCCTCGGCATTGCTCCACCTCGTTGTCAGCTATGTCCGAGACATCTAGGAACATCACGTTACCCTTGACGAACTGATTGTGGAGTGAGTTAACCTTGGACTTGAGTCCCATCTCTGCCATTCCCTTTCGAACGTAGCAGGTTTTGTTCGCTCGCTTACTGTGAGGACAGTCCATACAAGCAGCAGAGTCATCGTCCATTGCTTGCTTGCCTTGTGTTATCCAGTTGAATGGAAGTATCCAAACTTGTACACTATCACCGACCTTAGAGTTCGTGCTTGTGTATTGGAATTGAATAGCTACGTTTTGATTTAGCTTGTTCTTTGCAATGTAAAGGTTCATCTTGATTCAGTTTTATAAAGCGATTGTAAGTTCAATTCAATTACCTTAGTCACGGCTTTCATTCCGTATCCTTCTGCTTTTTCTTTAGAGTTTCCATAATCAATTAACTCTCGTGCTTGTTCATCTAATTCTGCACACAAGTCTTTTAATATTTTGTATTCTAATTTTTCTTTAGCCATCTTGATTTGATTTTGTGTCTCCTTAAGGAGACGGTTTGTTTTCTGATCAGACAATCTTCCGAGAAGTTATGCCGTCCTTTATTAAGGTGTAACTCTGATTAAAGCTATGCCATTCCTTACCAAGGTATAACTCTGTCGGTTTCATAGCAACGATTCGCTTTGATTCGTACACCCTAACGTGAACGTTCACACTTCCGATACTAGTCACCATTCCAATTGGCTCACCGTCTCCGCCAATCAAGTACACTTCGTCACATTTGATGAAATGTCCTACAGTAAACATTGTGTTGTCAATCATTTGATTATGGGTAGTTTGATTATTTGTTTTAACTCTGCTTTAATTTGTTTTGCCGTATTCCCTCTCCAAGTAGATGCATTCGCAAGGAAGTAGATAAGAATGGTCTTCGCGTCATCTCCATAGTACTTGTCTTTTATAGTTCGAAGATTGAACATTGCTTCCAAGTATGGAACAGCACCATAGTTTACGTTCTTCCAATCGCTTGCAATCTCCATTGCAATTTCATTAATGTTTCTCATAATAAATTTCCAGTTTTGTGTCTCCTTAAGGAGACGGTTATTATTTTATTCGCAGTCACATAGAAAGTCATCGTACTTAAACTCGCCCGTCTCTATCCATTTGAGGACTTCTCCTTCGCAAGCATAGTCAATGCCTTCTTCTACGATGGTATATCCTTGGTCGGTTTCAACTACCGTTCCGCATAGAATGTATAGTGCTAAGATTATTTTTGCCATCTTGATTTTGTATTATGTCTCTTCAAGGAGACGGTTTATTTGTGCCAAGCGCATCCATCTTGTCCGTACATCTTGGACTTTGAATAGTGCGAGTGATTAAGTGTATGTTTACTGTTTGAGCAAGATGCTAGTGCAATGACTGCAATTGCTAGTGCGATTAGTTTTTTCATCTTAGTATAGGTCGTTAGGTTTTACTCCGTAAACTTCGTAGAAGCATCTCTCACATTCGACATCACTGCCATCAGTCTTCTCAATGCATTGCTCTAGCTTGCGCTCATTGTTCTTGTCAATCGTATCCGTGATTGTGATTACGATGATGACTGATACTGCTATCGCCATTGCTACAGCGATGAATACCATAATCTGTCCTAAGGTATTTTTCATAGTGTGTTCTGTTTGATTTGATTTGATACGTAGTTATTGTAGTAGGATGTGTACTTCGCGTACACTTTGCCGTATGCCCTATCCCATAGGCATTCATCACCGATGCGAATCTTTTCGCCCGTCAGAGCGCATTCTGACTCGAACTTTGCCCGAATCAAAATGCTTTCCTCTGCTAGGTGTGATGGTCTTCTGTAGATGCTCATTGAATTCCAAGAGTTTTGTCTCTTTGAGGAGACGGTTTTCCGTAAGTGTTTGACCAATGGTATTTCTCCAAGGTCTGTTCGTTTATCACTTCAACTTCCCATCCATCGAATCTCAATGCTCTGTTGATGGAATTGTGCTGCTTGTTGATTAGGTATCCGAATGCTTCGATGTCGGATTTCTGATCAGAGAACGTCTTTCTTAGGACGTTCTCTTGGTAGATGTTAACTGTGAATGTGTTTTCCATTTTGAGTTTGGTATTTTGTCTCCTTAAAGAGACGGTTAATTTGATTTTTGAAAGGTTAGAAAGATTGAACTGAATAGTGACAGCACTGAGATTCCGAATAGCAGTAGGTCACCGATTGCTGCACTAGCTATCAGACAAGCTAGTGACGAGATAAGAGCAAATGTTTTCATATTGATTTGGTATTTTGTCTCTTTAAGGAGACGGTTATTTTGTAAAGTTTAGTTTGAAGAATGCGAATGCTTGCTCAATCTCTTCGATTGTGTTCGTAGTGATTTGCTTCCCTTCTGAGTCTATTCTCAAAGAGACATTTTTACCCATATCCAAGGCGCTCGCTCTGAATGAGAAGTTCATTATATCGCGTCCTTTTTCCTTTACAGTGTTCTTGCTTTCGTCACCTTCGCTTGTCTCTTCGTCACCTTCGCTTGTCTCTTCGCTGTTTCCCTTTGCAAATTCCAGTAAACCTTTGATTGACTTCTCAACACGTTTCCCCTCTGATTTTAGCTTGTCGCATTGGCTAATGAAGTCTTCCACAAGCGCAGAGTTTTCTTCCAAGATTAAGCCTGCGTCCTTCATTCTGTGCAATTGTGCTTTTTCCCAACCAAATACTGCCATTGAGAAATCTGTTACTTTCCATTTGATATTCTCCGCTTTCATCTGTGCTTTTCCTTCGTCAGAAGTATACCATCTGTATGCGCTGAGAACGTAGGGCGCTAAGTCCAAACTCGCTTGAAACTTCTTGTCTGACGCATTTGAGATTGCGTTTTGTAGCTTTTGAATTTTCGCAAGACCAAGTGTGTTTGCGATTGCCTTTGAAATGTTTGTGTTCATTGTGATTGAATTTTGAATTGTTTATGAATTGTTTATGTTATGCAAACAGCTTTCTGCCGTTCGTCTTGATTACGTTGAATTTGCTATTATCTTGATTCTCTTTGCCATCTACTATCCAAGTAGGGCTAACTCTAGGGTTGAAACGTACTTCTGTCTCAGATGTATAGTCTGATTTGCTCACTACTTCGTAGCTTTCAAACTCTATCCAAGCACAGCGCAATTTATCCGCTCCGTTGAATATACGTAGTGATGCTCCCTTCTGATTCTTCAGTGTGCATCCCTTGAGAATGATGTCGTGTGTGTTTGGGCAGATGTAACTTGCTTCATTGTTAGCATCACGAATTTGCCATTTTTGAAAGTTTACTCCCTTTGCCAAGTGAAAAGCTATTTTGTACATAGTGTGTGTATTTTGTCTCCTTAAAGAGACGGTTAGCGACAAGGAGCAGATTCGAACTGCTCTACAGAGTTATCGTCACAGATGCGTCTGTTCTCCAATCTTGCCTAGGGTGTGACTTTTTTGCGCATCACATCACCTATACTTCCTTTACCAGTAACATAGAGACAACTAATCTCTATTAAGAACGGAGGGCTTTATACTCTTTCCCTAGTGTGAGTAGTAACCTTATCAGCGATGCACCCTTTCATTTCAGTTAGCATCTACCATATGTAGGTTGGTTACCAAGTCCTTTGTGCGTGTTTTATCGAATGCGCACCCTTCGTTCGTTTAGCATAAGCAAGGCACACCGTTAACCTTTTAGTCTTTAGTGTTTCAGTGACGATTCACCTTCCCTTTAAAGACGATGCTAAGATACTGCAGTGATGCTTCACAATGCAAATATTTTTGAAGTTTCTGTGACCATTGTTTTACCATCTGTACCTTGAAAATTGCATTCTGTGACCAAAGTTTAAGAAATGCTAAGGATGTTAGCAAACTGAAGGGATGAAAAAAGCGAGTTTTTAGGAGAATGGCGATAAAAGTTTGAGTTTATCTAAGGTCTACTACTGCCGTATCAGTGACGTATTTGTGACGTATCAGTGACGCAAATGTGAAAAACACGATTGACTGGTGATGCTAAAAGTTTAGCAATTGGAAATGGATTGTAAAAAAAAACTAAGAATTTTAGCATTGCAAATTCGTCTCCTCAAAGAGACGGGGAATTGTTTCACGTGAAACAAAACGGGGAACGGCAGCAGCCCAACGAGACGGGGAAAGCGGAGACGGTGAACGGCAGCGGAACGGTGACAGCAGCAGAGACGCAGACGGTGACAGCAGCAGAGACCTGCTAACGGAATCTCCAAAAAGTAGCAGAGAAATTTTGACTTTCACACCCCCACCCTTTGATTGGGATCGACTTCGGGTTGGGGGTCGGTCTGTGTAAAACGCTATATAGCCCCATATCTAAATATATCTTATATTTGTAAAAACTCTACAATGAACGGATTATATGTACGTGGTGGCAGACTCATTAATGAGCGCCCAAATGGATTAACTGGCATTCAGGAAGCCGCTAGAAATAGAAAGGAAATGAAGCGTCAGGAAAAGATTAGTATGTACTCAGATGCATTCGCTTTAGGTGATATGAAGGCTGAAGTACGTGAAATGGCTATGGGGATCATCTCCTAGTTTTGTGTTTAATTAGTGATAGTGGGGAGAGGGAGGCAAAGGCTTCCCTTTCTTTTTCCTAATTATCTGTCATAACTATGCTTTAATTATGTAACTTATCTTATTGATTATTAGTTCTATGACAATTATGACAGTTTAAAAGTAAAACTAGATTAATAAAAATAATATATATATATATAGAATATATAGAGAATAGGGAAAGGAAGAAATTGTCATTTCGACATTTTTGTTTAGCTGTGATTCTTGATTATCTTTGCCTCACTAAAATCAAATTAAATGTCAGAACAGATGGGTTATTCTCCGAAGGACTTACACTTCGATGAATCGGCTAGAGAGAAACTTCTCTCCGGTGTAGCAAAAATGTCTAAGGCGGTAAAGAGTACACTTGGTCCAAGTGGTAACACCGTCCTTATCGAATCACCAAATCACACGCACGGTATAACCGTAACTAAGGATGGTGTCACGGTTGCTAAGTCAATTGACTTGCTTGATCCTGTTGAGAACCTTGCGGTTAAGATTATGAAGGAGGCTGCGGACCGAACGGCTACCAATGCCGGTGATGGTACAACGACTGCGATCGTGTTGACGGAGGCTCTTGTTACAAACGGGGCGAAGTGGATTACTAAGGGCTTGAACAGAACGCAGGTGCTGAGAGATATGGTGGAGGTAACCAACTTAGTGGTGGACAATCTCAAGAAGCAATCGATCAAGGTCAGCAACAAGACGCTGCTTGACGTGGCTACAATCTCTGCGAACAATGACAAGTCGATTGGTAAGATAATCTCGGACGTGTACCGCGAGGTGGGACGTAACGGTGTTGTCACTATAGAGCGATCTCAGAACGATGAGACGTATGCCGAGACCACTACGGGGATAAAAGTTGGGCGTGGCTATTCGTCACCGATGTTTATCAACGACCAGAAGAAGGACGAGTGTGTGTTTGAGGACGTGTTCGTGTTGGTATCGGATGCAGAGATACATAACGTCCTGCAGATCGAGAGCATCCTCAAGCCAATCATTCAGGAGGGGAAGAAGCTACTCATCATTGCTCCGTGTGGTGCGAACGTGCTGAACACCTTGGCTGCTAACGTGGTGAAAAATAAGATTAAGATCTGCGTCATCCAACCGCCATCGTTTGGCTATCGCCAGCACGAGCTGATGCACGACATCGCGGTGAGCGTTGGGGCAACGTACTTCTCGGAGAAGACTGGTGATGACTTGAGCATCATTAACTTCTCGGACCTGGGTCACGCTGCAAAGATCATCGTTGGGAAATCGGAGACGGTTGTCATCAAGTCCGAGCTGAAGAGCAAGGAGGACGAGATCAAGGAGCGAGTTGAGCAGATACGTGCAGCCTATGCGAACGCAAAGAAGAAAAGCGACAAGGACTTTTTGCTTGAGCGAATCGCCTCCCTGACGGGAGGGATCGGAGTGATCTACGTTGGTGGTAACACGGACCTAGAGCATAAGGAGCTATACGATAGGATTGACGATGCGGTGTGTGCGGTTCGTTCCGCTATCGAGGAGGGGATCCTTCCAGGCGGTGGCAAGGCACTTGTTAACACCGAGATGTTGATACCGATCAAAGATACTGATAGCAAGGAGATGGCTGCTGCCAAGACGATTGTCCTCAATGCGGTACTCGAGCCGTGTAGACAGATCCTTGAAAACTCGGGGTATGACTTCGATACGGTCTATCCCGAGCAAGGAGATAAGCCACGACACGGTATGAACGTGAAGACCGGAGAGATGGGTGACCTGATTCAGATGGGGATCATTGACCCGTTGAAGGTTACACGTAGCGCAATTCAAAACGCAGTTAGCGTAGCCGTAACTATCCTATCCACAAACGCGATCGTGACAATGGCTAGATCGTACGAGACAACAAATCTGTAATCAAGATGAAAGCAATTGGAAAAAACATAGTGATCAGAGTCGTTGACGAAGAGATCACAACTGCATCGGGGCTACTACTCTCAGCCGAGGACTCTAACCAAATGCGCTACAAGCGTGGTGTGGTGGTTAGCCCAGGCACAGAGGTTCCCTTCATCAAGGAGGGCGAGGAGATCTACTACGAGAAGGCGCAGTCGTTTACTATGCTGATCGATGGTGAGCAGATGACAATCATCAAGGAGCGTGACGTTGTTCTAGTCCTCTAGCTCGTCCTGCCTTGCTTTGTCCTCAGAGTTTTTCTGACGGGTCTTTCTAAGCTCGGCATTCATTCCCTTGATGTAGTGTCTGTATACCTTGTCGGTATAGGGGACACGCTTTAAGAACATTGGGTTATTACTTGCACTAACGGGGATTTCTTCCCCGTTTAGTTTTTTATAGAGGGACCGTATGGCTGTCTTGGTCTTGTAAGTGATCTCGTAGATTGCCTTGGTATGGCTGTTGCGTTTTCTGAAGACAACGATCCATCCGTCTTTGAGTAGCCTATTAAATCTGTTTGGGTCCCATCCCATTAGGGTATTGTACTCGGAGAAGTCCTCTCTGCTGAAGTACTTTTCTGAGTAGAGGAACAGCAGGATGTCTAGATCCGACTGAGTTAGCTTGTACTTTACCTTGATGAATTGGCGCACTACACGCCAGTACTTTAAGTAATCGTATTGATATGATTCCATTGAATTTAATTTATTACAAAAATACATATCTTTGTAACTCTAAATAATAAAAACAAAAAATCAATGGCTAAGAAAACAACCACTGGTAAGCCGGTTAAAGCAGAAGAACTAACTGCTGACAGAATCCCTATGAAGACCGCTGCTAATCCAAGTCAACAGACAAAGAAGACAATCTCTATCCCAAAAAACTTTGAGCAGAGAATGGCTGAGAAAGGTTTCCAAAAAACCTACGTGAATGGTCAAGAAAGATACTACGCTCCAGGAACTTACAAAGCTAAGGGCATTAAAAAACTTGAAGATCAAGGCTTTACACAGAAGCCAAGTGGAGTGTACACTAAAGACTACGTACACAAATAACAAATAGACAAATGGAAAAGAAAGAACAAATCCTAGGTGTCATCCGACACACTCTAACATTCCTAGGTGGCGTACTAGTTACGCGAGGAATTATCGACGAGTCAACACTTGCTGAGTTCTCAGGAGCTGCAGTTACGCTCATCGGTATTGTATGGTCAGTAATCAATAACAGCAAAATCTAAAGCAATGAAAGCAATGGGTTCAAAAAAAGCTATGGCTATGCCAATGGCTAAGAGCGCGAAGAAATCTACGCCAATGGCAAAGGGTTCTAAGAAGCCAATGATGAAAGGTGGAAAAAAGGCTTGCTAAATGGCAACTAAATCTACAATGAAATGCAACCGTGTCGTTGCTTCGGATAGACCAGGGAAGAAGAAGATGGTTAAGGCTTGCGCTAACGGGCAGGAAAAACTAATTCACTTCGGGGCTGAGGGCTATGGTCATAACTATTCGGCAGCGGCACGGAAGTCATTTCAAGCAAGGCACAAGTGCGATACAGCCAACGACAAGTTGAGCGCTAGGTACTGGGCTTGTAAAAAACTATGGGCAGGTCCAGGCGGTGATACGCAGGGCAGCCCAAAATCAAAGAAGGGGAAGTACTAAATATTATGGCAACGCAAAGGTTTATGGGAAGGGGTCAGTTACTTGAGCGATTAACAGCTCAGGTTGGAGATCGTCAAAAAGCCATAGGCATTTTACAGAAGCGAGGTCATCTTGAGGCAGACGGCAAGACTTATACTGTTGAAGGAATGAAACGGAATATGATGACCGCTGAGGAGAGAGCTAAGGATAGAGCTTCTAAGTACACGGGTCGTTCTACCAAAGATTTTGATTATAATCCTCAAGAGAACAGTGTAAGAATTGTGAAGTACTAAGACTATAGCAACGCAAATGAAGAAGATAATAAAAAAAGCAGCGAAGTACGAGTCTAAGAAATCTTTAGACGGACCTATGAAGTTTCTCAAGGGGAACGTAAGCGAGGTGTCTAAAAAGAAAAAGAAATGAAGGACGCTTGCTACAAAAAAGTAAAGGCACAGTACGATGTCTTCCCATCGGCAAGAGCGTCACAAGCAATTGCTAAGTGCAGGAAGGCTTCGGGCAGTGTGAGAAAAGGCGAAGAGGGAACATCGCTCAAGCGATGGGAGAAGGAGAAGTGGGTAGACACACGAACAGGAAATGCGTGTGGAGCCGGTGGAAAGAACGAGTACTGCAGACCGACAAAGAAGGTCTCAGCATCTACTCCTAAAACGAAATCTGAAATATCACCTGCGAAACTAGCTTCTAAGAAAGCAGAGAAGTCAAGGGTTGGTATGGGAAGACGAGTATCGAGAGTTTGATGAAACGGATACGGAAATAGATATGTACATTTGCATAAGTAAAATTCTGACCAAGATCGGCATAAAGTTTATTCTGATGGCAGACAAGGTCAAGTGGATTGGAAAAAAGAAAACCTAAGATAGTTATGATTCAATCAAGTAAAAGCAGAGGTCTAGGCGATACGTTCGCAAAAGTTACAAAGGCTACGGGTGTCAAGAAGATTGTTGACACTGTATCGAAAGCCATTGACGTTCCTTGCGGATGCCCTGAAAGACAGGATACTTTGAACAGATTGTTCCCATACAATAACAAATAAAAAAGATGGCATACCAAAAGCTACAAGCAGGAAGAGGAATAGCTGTAATCACAAGCAATACAGTTGACGTTCCATTTCCAGGAACAACAAAACAACCGCAAAGTACAAACACATCTACCGGTGGCGGTGGATTAAACCTGATCGATACTGCAGCATTATTCATTACAAGAGGCGTTGTCGCAGGTGATATCATCTACAATACAACCGATGGAACTTGCGCTGTTGTATCATCAATTGTAAGCGAAACAGAACTTGTTTGTAGCGCTGCAATATTTGCTGCATCAGGTAAGAAGTACTTTGTTTTTGATAAGACCGGAAACAATGGGTGCGTTCTCTACGTTGGTGGAGCAGGCAATCTTTCTGTAAGAACAGTTGGCGGTGATACCATTGTTCTTAACGGGGTAACTGCAGGGCAGTTTATTCCTGTTCAAGTCCTAGGTGTTAATGCGAGCAGCACTACAGCAACAAATATCGTGGCGCTCTGGTAATATGGAAAGCTCTTTAATGATAGCGATTGCAAACACTATGTCCGGATCTATGTCTGGATCAGTGCCGGTCATTAGTTATCTTATGAAAGAGAACGGATCCGACTTACTAGTTACTGAAGGAAGCAATTTAATGATACCCGAATAATAATGGCAAATGTGAAATTTTCTCAGTTTAGCGCAACGACACTATCCTCAACTGGATTTATAGTTGGGTACGATTCGGTGCTAAACGACAACATAAGATTTACGCTGGCTCAACTTGAGACGGCTATGACGCTTAATAATATTAGTGGAACACTAACCTCATCAAAGGGGGGTATGCTGACGGGTGGCACTATAGGTCAAGCACTGTTAAAGAACTCGTCTACTAATTATGATTCGTCTTGGACAACGCTTACTGCTTCTAATGTTTCAGGTGTAGCGACCACAAGGGATGTACTTCGATACATCTCCACTACTGATACTTCAGCTGTAACCGGAAGTACCTCACTTACTTTGATTCGTTCTCAGCTAATTCCTGCCGGAACATTTCAAACGGGAGATATAATTACTATACGTCATCGTCTTCGTAAGACAGGAACAGCAGGGTTAATGACAGCAGGTATATACGTAAATACCATATCCTCTTTAACAGGAGCATCTCAGCTTGGAATATATACGTCTTCAGGAATAACGAACCCTTATGTTCAAATGAAGAGGGAGTTTTTTATAAAGACAGCTACAAACACAGAGTCAGTATGGACAAACACATCACTTCCAATTGATGATGTCACTACAACGCAAGCTGCTGTAGCTACAAATATCAATTGGGCGATTGACCAATATATTATTTTTACCTCTCAAGCAGGAGCTGCAGGGGATTCAATAATTCAAAGTGGATTTATAATTGAACTACTATGACCTTAACAAAAACAGCAACAGGACTATTGTGTGGAGATGGAAGGTTTTACACGTTCGCTTCCGATTATATCTACTTCTCTCCACTTGGATATGAGGGTATTTCAGATAGCCAAGCGCTATTTGAAATGGAAGATGGACTTATAGTTATGGATTTAACTATGGTTATAGACGGTATAACATTTAAGAATATAGACGTGCTTATGCAGTATGTGACAACGCCTATCTAAGATGAACAATACGCACGATCTACAAGACTCAATTGCCGCAGCTACAGCAGGAACCTCTGTAGTTTCTGCCTTAGCCTCTAAGGCAACGGAGCTTCAGCCTATAATCTCTGCATTTTCAGGATTGATAGCTATAATCACTGGCGTATTTGCGATAGTCTACTACATAAAGAGACTGAATAAGCTCGACGATGAGAACGGAGAGAGTATTGAGGACCAATAAGTCTAGGTAATATGACAACTCAGCAAGCAACAAAGCGATACGGAACCCCAAATCCAACCGGATCAGGCTACCTAACTACAATACCACTCCCATACCCTATGCGAATTGCCTGGGATACGGATGTTACTGTAGAAAAAATGCGCTGTCACGAGCTTATTGCTAATAATCTTAGCAATGTGTTCAATGATTTGCTTGCTCACTATGGTTACGACAAGATAAAGGAGCTAGGGATTGATCTATTTGGCGGTTGCTTCAACTATCGAAAGAAGATTAACGGCTCATCCTGGTCAATGCATTCCTGGGGCATAGCAATTGACCTCGATCCTGCTAGAAATACCCTGAGAGAAACAAAGCGCACCGCTAGATTTGCTCGCCCTGAGTACAAACCAATGATAGATATCTTTTACAAGCACGGATTTATTTCCTTGGGCGTAGAAAAGGATATGGATTGGATGCATTTTGAAATTAAATAGCAATGGAAGAGAGAAAAAAGTTTAGGGACACCAAGGTTGGGGTGTGGCTCAAGCAAAAGTCACCTGCAATCTTGGAAACAGTTGGCGATTTGCTACCCGATGAGGGTGTTCTTGGAATTGTCAAGAACTTAATTGATAAATCAACGATGTCCTCCGAAGATAAGAAGTATGCTCACGAGCAATTGAAGGAATTGTATGCGTTAGAGGTTGCCGATCGTGAATCAGCTAGGAACAGAGAGATTGAAGTCTCCAAAACTAGAAGCTTTGACTTTCTATTCAACCTAACCGGCATTATCGGTCTAGGAACATTCCTATTTATTATCTACGTTATTGTGTACGTGCAGGTTCCTGAGGAGAACAAGGAGGTATGGATACATCTTATCGGTATATGCGAGGGTGTTGTTCTATCAATCTTCGGATACTACTTTGGAAGCGCAGTAAAGCGCAATCAATAATAATATACTATCTTTGTTAAATCAAAAATCAAATAAAATGGAAATTGTATCAGACAAAAAGAAGGTTACAGCTGAAGAACTAAGTATGCTTCAAGCTATGAACACAACGTTCATCAACTCTAAGATGGCGCTTGGCGATCTTGAACTCAAGAAGCAGTCGCTCCTTAAAGAGATTGATGATCTTAAAGTAGACTTTGCAAAAAACGAGCAAGCTCTGATTGGTAAGTACGGAATGAATTCTGTTATCAACATTCAGACTGGCGAAATAACCGAGAAAAAAGAAAATGGCTAAGATTAGTACCTACCCGATAGACGCAACGCTATCAGCATCAGACCTTCTAATAGGAACGGACGCTGATAATATGAACGCTACCAAGAACTACACACTTGGAAGCATCGCTGCATTTATTCAGTCATTAGCACCTGCCAATACACTTCAGCAGGTTCTTGATGCTGGCAATTCAGCGACTCAAGACATTAGTCTAACGGGTGATATTATTGTCTTAGGCGGTACAAACGGGATTACTTCTCCAAATGCATTCATAGGAAAGCTGACTGTAACTAATCAGCTTAGAGATGGATTAAATGCTGTTGGAGTAAATGGTCAAGCGTTAACTTCCACAGGCGTAGCTACGCAGTGGAAGACTATGGACCTCGCTTATATCTTGCAGGAAGGAAATTCAGCATCGGAAGATATAAACTTAGTTGGGCAAATAACTACTAGCCAATTATGGATACAAGCTTCTCTTTTTGATTCTACAGGAGTTGTCGGAACAAACGGTCAGTTATTATCTACTATTGGTGGTCTTGCAACAGAATGGGTTACCGTTGATCTTGATTATATTCTTGGACAAGGAAACTCTTCAACAACTAGTATAACTCTTACGGGTTTAGCGTCTTTAAGCGCACCTACTGTTGAGGCAACTCAGTCTCTTATTGTTGGTGGAACGCTTGAGGATTCTGCTAGTTCTTACGGAACAAATGGACAGCTACTAATGTCTGTTGTCACAGGAACCG
>Ga0181344_1000043_pt1 | contig 56208 bp, 67 predicted proteins | sample Su13VDMLBDD_FD_130098 | JGI IMG/M metagenome (GOLD analysis project Ga0181344, IMG submission 130098) | Freshwater viral communities from Lake Michigan, USA - Su13.VD.MLB.D.D | ecosystem: Environmental > Aquatic > Freshwater > Lake | place: USA: Michigan | collected 2013-07-15
AGATGCAAACACAGATACTGCAACGCCTCGGCAATATGGCTGTGTTTGTTCTTGTCGATCATCCCATCGGTCTTGGGTTTGTACCGGTAGCCCCCCATCATGGCAGCCTTGAGCGCAGTGCATCGCGGATCGAGCAGGAACCCCGGATCGCCATCGACCTGCCGCATGAGATACTCATCGACCGCGTTGATCCGCGCAGAGACGTTGTTGGTCTTGGCCGCCATGACGCGCAGCCCCTCAGCTTTGATAATGTCCACAGCACTGCGCTCGTCAGTCTGCGCTCGCTGAATACCCGCCGGGTCGGTCACCACCATCACAGGCACACCCGAGAAGCGCTCGTATAGCAACGGTTTGAGTACGGTGCGGACGAACCTCTGGATACCCATGTCGAAGCTGACAGCCTCGGCGAGGATGAGCGCACGCCCCCTCGGGTCCTGTTGTCCGATGACAGCCGCAGGCGTTAGCCCCAAGTCCATCCCGATTATGATAGGCCGCACCCCGTTGACGATGGGCCTGAGCATCTGCTTGGCCATGTGGTAGTCCGGCCTGAAGTATTTGTACACAGGCTGACCAGCGGAGCTAAGGCCGTAGTCCCCGTCGATGAACACCCGGACATATTCTTCCGAGCGACCCTGCGTGTCGTAATAACCTTCGGGCAGGTTCTCGATATTCTCGGCGTAGGGACTGCGACCCGAAGGCTGTTTGAACACATCCCAGCCATTGTCGTTGGCCGACACACCGTCCTTGGGGTCGAGCTTCTCGAACTGGTAGTACCACCATGTGTCCATCGTCGGCGGGTTAGTATCTCCCCACATCCCATGCCATGTGGGTCCACCATCCTTGGCGGAAGGGAAACGTCCAACACGCTTTGACATGGCATCCACGATATCAGGGTGGATATCCCGGCACTCGTTGAACCATGCGAAGGTAAGTTCGAGCGAGTTCAGGTTGGCCACATCGTCAGCATCATCAAGCGCACGGAACATAATCTCGCACTCGACATCGCCCACTTTAAAGAAATAAGTCTTCTTGGTCCGCAGCCATGTGCCACACTGCCCCGGCGGGAACCAGTCGAGGAAGGTCTTGATCGTGGTATCTTCCAGCTGCCGGGCTGTTTCACGGACCACCGCTGCGCGTGTCCGCCGTTTACCCGACTCATCAGGCTCCTGCATGGACGCCCGGCGTATGATCTCGAAGCAGCAGGTCACCGACTTGCCCGATCCGACCGGCCCCATGAGCGCACGCATCTTGGCATTGCTCGACATGAAGCGTTTGCCGGTAGGCGGCGGCGTATAATTGATAGTTAAAGACATGGCTTAGTGTTTCATCCTGTCTATCTCATAGTCCTCGCGATTATCCAACGCGTGGTGGACCCATATGCCAAGGTCATCGTCGTCTTCGTCAGGTCTGCACCAGCATTCATTATGAAGCTCATGCTCTCGCAGGTCGTTTACCGGCACGATATGGGAGTGCCGCTCCCCGCACTCTTCGTAGATTATAGCCGCTGCCCAACCGAAACGCATGGCCTACCCCAATATCATAACGATATATTCAAGTCCGTGCTTCTTGGTCTTGATGATCTTGGTCCGGTAGGACCGGCCTTCTCCACGGAGTATATCCTCGGCAGTCGCAGCGCCGCCAGCGGTTTTGAACCTCAGACAGGGCGTGCCCTCAAACATACTCGTCGGAGTCAGCGTCATCAATGTCATCGGCGTCAACCTCAATCACTCGTGGTGTCGCGTCTATAACCTTCATATCAGCTGGAGACGAGCCAAGGTTGATCATGATCTTCACGCCACCGACACTGGCGTTCTGCTCCTCGTTGTTTTTCGGTTCGAGGCCAGCCCACTTCACAGTGCTCTTGATCAGGTCGGCTTTTACGGCAGGTGACACTGCCGGGTCGTGGATCAACATATAACTTGTTGTCAGGAGTTCTTCCGCCTGTGCCCGCGCTTTGAGTCGGAACGTCAGTCCTTTCTCTTTCACCTCCTCGCGGTAGGTCTCCACGCGCTTGAGGAACACAGGGTCACGATTGAAAACCAAGAGGTGATTGGCGTCTATCCTGTGCCGATCCTTGATCTCGTCGAGGCTTTCCCCACTGCCCTCAAGGCATAGCGCTATGTCGAACGCGAGGCGGTCGGTCCATTTAGTCAGGTGTAGGGGCAGGCTGTCCATCGGGGGATGGTAGCATTTTGGTGGGGTCCGTCAAGATATCGCGTAACTATACACGTTTGTTTTTGGGGCGGCAAAATTTTTGGCGTAACTATACACGTTGCTTTTTGGGGGTGTTGGATTGTGAGGTTTACTACACTACGGGGGGCCTAGCTTTCGCTAGTCCATGTGCCCCCCCCATGCGCGCCCACACGCGCACACACCCGCACGCACGCGCCTGCGCGCATTGGCCCCGAAACTTTACATTCATGCCGAATTAGGCGATAAAGAATAGGCCAAAGCGGAACACCGCCTCGGCGACGGGACGCATCCCACCCCGTCTGATCTTTGAAAGCCTCGGGATAGGCAAACTGGAGACTTAGCATGGCTAAGGTTTATGAAGGTCGTTTTGGCATCAAGGCCAACGGCAAGGGTGAAGTGGTTCTCGGCAAGCTCGTGGACGGCAAGTATACCGCAGATGATGCGGCAGCGGTTCACAAGCGTGTTCAGGCTCTGGCCAAGGAACACAAGCTGGTTGCTCGGGTTTTCAAACCCGACGCAAAGGGCACCGAACCGGTGATTCTCGCCGACAAGTGGGGAAATCCCTATCTTGCCCTACTCCCCAAGCGGGACGGCGTGGTCGCCAAGCGCAAGAGCGCTTACTTCGATTAACCTCAACGGGAGGGACGCAAGTCCCTCCCACCTTCTTGGAGACGCATATGTTCCATGTAGTTTGGTATGAAGGCTGGAGCGAGAACATCCACTCGTTCGACACTCACGAGCAAGCCGCTCAATTCATTCTCGACACGGGCATGGACCCGGACGAGTTCGATATCATGGAAGGCCACTTCCCTGACGTTTGAAACCAGAGAGGGACGCGAGTCCCTCTCACCTTCTTGGAGACAATCATGAAGCAGTTGTTTGAAGCTACCCTAGTTGCTCTTGGCACAGCCCTATTCGTGGTCGGCATCTTCGGCCTATGGGCAATGTCCCACTAACTCCCCACCCCACTGGCTCCGGCTGGTGGGGTTTCTTTTCGCCTGCGGCGCGTAACTGTCGGGCATAGCCCTCCCATACGTCGGGGGTTTATAGCTGTGCTAACGCCGTTATCATGCACTATGTAGGGGGGCTGTATAGTTATATCAGAAATGTGTATAGTTGCATCAATACTTGTAATAAAATCAATAACTTAATTTTTAAATAATATACTTTTTTTGGAATCGGCCTAACTTTACATTGTTAGGTAACTATACAAACTATACGTATAGTTTGGCAAAAAGCCACGGAAATCCAAGGATTATTCTTACTCTATCTATTCTAAGTGATATAAATAATATAAAAAATATAGGAAAAAATTGAATAGGTCGCGAAATGTTTTGACCCCTGTGGATAACTTTTCTAAATACGTGTATACTTCCCAATAATCTCCCCTCCTTACCCCCCGCGCAGCTTATTATTCCCAAAAACCTATATTATTTATATCATCCGTTATATTTCAAGCACTTACAGTAGATTATTTGGCTAACTATACTATATCATTGCGATCTGTATACTTACAACTTTATCGTGGTTTATCAAACATTTATCACTAACTATACACAATCTAATTAAATTTCAAACACGTTTTTATTTTGATTTTAAATTTCAAACACGTTTTTATTTTGATTTAGCCCTAACTATACGCTCTGCCGCGTCTCGCCGAAAAACTCAACAAAATCAACGGCTTGCGGCGAAACTTGACATCCCCGACGAAATCGACCAAACTCGGAGCCGAGCCGCCAAACAAATTTCAAACAAGTTTTTATTTTGATTTGGTTGTTCAGTTACCCACTATATAGGAGTGATGGCAATGAGCCGGACCAAAGTATACACCAGATTTGCTGACCTTACAGACATCTATACACCACGTTTCAACCCCATAACTATACGTCCTATACGCCGTCATTATCTGTCGGCTTCTGATGCAGTGTATGATTTCACCATTGGTCATGACTTCGCTGTCAGTGACCACAACTCCCCTTTCCATGGCTGCCTGATATCGGTTCTGGATAAGCGGACCCTTATTCAACATGGCTATACCCATGCCACCATCAGCTACAACTATGACCGTGAAGTGGAGATCAAGCTGTGAATTATATGGAACGTAATATCGAACTGTCTATCGACGCTGACCACCATGTCGAGATGGCTGAGATCACTGGTAACAAGGAACTGTTCGCTACCATCGGCTATCTGAGCCAGTGGAATATGAACCTGAAGAAGGTCCGTATCTGTGGTGGTGTCTATGACGGTAATCCTGAGCTTATCGCTACCTATTGGAGACATGATACCACTGAGCCGCAGCCTATTGCCTATCAGATCGGTGCTGTCTGGCACGGTGATCACTTTGGTTTCCACAGTTAAGCCGAAACAGGGACTACGGTCCCTGTCCAGTGGGGTGGTCCCCTACTGCTGATGAGGCAGCCCCCTCTACCGATGGAGACAGCAATGTCTAAGAAATCTACTCGTGTATCTGGCTGGAAATGCCGGACCTATGTCCAGAATAAGGAACCATTCCACAACTCCAACAAGCAACTCTATGGGCAGTGGGTGACCAGTGACCGCTATGTAGTGTATAGTTACGGTGCTCACTGGCCGTTGCTGGTATGGGATGACACTGTCCAGCGTTGGTTCGGGAACTATAACAAGACCAGCCGGACCACTACCAAACATGCCAGTCAGACTCATCCCCTGACCGATCTCCACCCTCTGTCACTGCAACAGATACAGGTCTTGGCAGAGCGTGGTTACCAGACCTTGGCAGCTAACCGGATAGGAGGGTTTCAGCCGTGAGACAGGATATATTCAGAACCGTAACTGAGTTGTTAGACAGCCGTGACTGCGTGATAATGGGCAATGCCGTCAATAATGAGGGCAAACTATACGATGACAGTGTCGAGAACCTCAATGCACTGCGGATGTTGGAGCCATCACTGCGTGAGCTTGTGGCTATCTGTGAAGCGGAGGGTATCCAAGCGATAGCTCTGTATGAAATTATCGAACTTATAGGGGAGTGATATGAACATCGACCTTATTGAGAAACACCGTGATATCAACACTGAGCACTTTGACTGGTGGGACTGCACCTATGACCACTTCGCAGAGGATATGCTGGCCAAACATATCACTGTGGACAAGATGCTTTTCAGTGGCTTCTGGTGTCAGGGGGATGGTGCATCGTTCACTGGCCATATCACCAACAGCAAAGCGTTCATGGAAACCCATGACCTGACAGAAACCTATCCATGGGTGACAAAACTGCTAGCCGCAGGGGGTGATTTCGATCTGCGTATCGAGCGGACTAGCCATCACTATGTCCATGAGAACACTGTCAGCGCTGATATCGCTTCCGCTGATATGTTCTGTAATTTGCTGGATAGTGACGAGTTCCGTGACCTGATTACCACTCAGTGGGATAAAAACCTCGACAAGGAATATGACCAACTTGAGAGCCATGTCACCGAGATCATACGGGACTATTGCGTGGACCTCTACCGCCGACTCGAAAAGGAATATGATTACCTGACCAGCGATGAAGCTGTGTGGGATGCCATAGTGGCAAACGACCTCGACGTTATCGAGGAAATGGAGACTGCATAATGGAAGAAACTGTAATCAAACGCGGCATTGAGCCGGTGATGATCCGTGTTGGTGGTGCTGAAGTCAATGGTGACAAGGTGGTTCGAGTAACCATCAACATCTTTTCCCGTGATGGACAGACTACCAGCGATATCGATCTAGCTACGGCTAGCTTTGTCCATGCTCAGGAGTTGTTCACTGCGCTGGATAGGCTGACTGACCTGACTTCAGAGGGTGACCCCGAAATGCGGGATGCTCTCGAAGAAGCACAAGAACTTATCAACGACATTCGGAGGTATTGGTAATGCGTTTATTTGCCCTTCGACGACAGAAGCGGGGGCCGCTGGTCACCGACCAGTTTGGTGAAGTGATTTACCACGACAGTAAGATGGATGCCAAGCGACATCGGGATCGTTTGGCTCGTGGTGCCGTTGTTACATTTGGTCCCGACCACAAGCTATACACAGGAGAATAAGTTTATGCGTGCAGAACTTCTAAAGGGAACGCTCAAAGCACTGTTCAACATCCAACGCACTGTCTGCATCATCGGCCCTCCCGGCGGTGGTAAGACAACCATTGTCCACGAAGTAGGCAACGAACTCGATGTTCCTGTCATTGTCCGCCATATGCCAACGGCTCTGGTCGAGGACTTTGGTGTGCCTGATATGGGCACTAGTGATGCGTCATTCAGCTACAAGCTACCTGACTGGTTCCCCTACAAAGGCAAGCCGGGCACTGAGCGCGGTGGTATCCTGTTGTTCGATGACCGTAACCAAGCAGGTCCTGACCTCCAGAAAGTGCTAGCCAATATCTGTCAGGCTCGTGAGTTGCACGGTGTCCCCATGGCTGATGGCTGGCAGGTTGTCTCCACTGGTAACCGACAGTCAGACCGTGCTGGGGCAGTGCGTATCCTGAGCCATCTGGCTAACCGTGAGACCACACTAGAGTTTGAGACCGACCTTAACGACTCGACCAAGTGGATGCTGGACAATGCAGTCAAGCCAGAGGTGGTTAGCTTCATCCGCTTCCGTCCCGGCCTGTTGCATGACTTCGATGCCCAACGTGACCAGAACCCTACACCTCGCAGCTGGGTCGAAGGTGTCTCCGATGTGCTTGGTGCTGTGCCTTTCGAGGCTGAGTATGAGTGCTTCAAGGGTGCTGTTGGCGAGGGTGCAGCGGCTGAGTTTGTCGGTTTCATGCGGATATGGCGCAAGTTACCCAACCCTGATGCTGTGCTTATGAACCCGTCAACTGCGGACGTGCCGACCGATCCGGCTACGCTCTATGCCTTGTCTGGTTCACTTGCTGCACGGATCACTGACAGCAACATGGACCGTGCTGTTACCTACGCCGAACGTATGCCTGCTGAGTTCTCTGTGCTTATGATTAGCCAAGCAGCACGGCGTGACCCTGACCTGACCACGACACAAGCGTTTGTTAAGTGGTCTTTGGCGCATCAAGATGTACTTTTCTGAGGCTAAAGCCGCAGGCGAGTGGCTGGAGTTTCTGTGGGAGCACCAGCCACATAAGCGCTTGGAATTACAACACAGACGTGTCCAGTTAATACGGCGTGACACCAAAAGAGCAGCCATGGATAGGCTGGAGACCTTAGCCATGCAGTATCCCCAAGACTATCTCGTTTTCAGAACCCGGCAGCGTTTGCTGGGCAAAAGTGGAGTGTGAACTATGAAACTCAATGACCGTGCCCTTCTCGTCAGCCTGTCCATATCACAGTGGACGGCTCGTAAACTTGACAAGAAAGCGACCAAGGATGTCGCTGACATTAACCGGGCAAGCACCAGTGCAGGACGCTACAACAAGTCTCTGCTTCCTCTCAATGATCTGTTGGCCAACGTGCATCAGAAAACCGGTGTGATCCGTGAGAAATTCGCCAAGAACACCCTGCCTTGGGGTATCGACGGCACACGCATCCTACCCAGTGCCAACTATCTCCAGTTCATGCAGGATTTCCGTAAGGAAAAGGCCGAGTGGCAGACGCTGGTCACGACATTCCTCGACAACTATGAGTATCTGGTAGCTGAAGCCAAGCGCTGGCTGGGTGATCTGTACGATGAGAAGGACTATCCCAGCAAGGACAGCATCACTGGTAAGTTTAACATGGACATGGCGATCCTGCCTGTACCCAGCAATGACTTCCGTGTGGCGCTATCCAGCGATGAGTTGACCCGCATCCAAGAGGACCTCGAAAGCCGCATGACCAGTGTGCAGCAAGAGGCGATGAACGATTGCTGGCACAGACTATACAAGCATGTAGAACATATCACCGAGAAGCTGTCCGACCCCAAGAATATATTCCGGGACAGTATGCTCGACAATGCAAGGGAGACATGTGACCTACTGACACGTCTGAATATAACAGAGGACCCGAACCTCGAATCCATGCGGCAAGCGGTGGAGCGCAAGCTGTTGGATCATCACCCTGATACACTGCGTAATGACTTCGATGTCCGTCAGGATACCGCAGCAGAAGCGCGCAAAATCATGGACGCAATGTCCGTATTCATGGGAGCAAACTAATGCAAGTTGCAGTCAAGAAACGTGCTTATGAGGGCGACATCACCGCCCTCAACCGCCGTCTGGCCAAGGCCAAGACATCCCTCATCCTTGAGCATCCCTTCGTCGGGACCATCGCTCTCAACATGCCGTTCATACTAGACGAGTCTGTCTCCACTGCGGCAACCAACGGCAAGTATGTCAAGTTCAACCCGGCTTTCATCGACCCGCTGTGTGACGAACAGCTTAAGTTCCTCGTGGCTCATGAGTGCTTTCACCCCATGCTGGAGCACAACTATCGGCGCGGTGCGCGTGACCAGAACCGCTGGAACAAGGCCGCTGACTATGTGATCAACGAGTTGCTGACACGAGAAGGGATCGGCAAGTTCATCCAAGGCGGCTGCCTCGATCCCAGCCTGTACAACGCAGGCAATGGGTCCACAGAGGGCATCTATAACCTGTTGCCTGATGAGGACGATGACAGCGGTGGCGGTGGCGGCGAAGCCTATGATGACTGCCTTGATGCAGATGGTGGCCCAGCTGAACAGGCACAGGCCGCTGCCGAGATGAAAGTGCAGGTCGCTCAGGCAGCACAGGCTGCCAAGATGATGGGTAAACTGTCTGCTAACATGCAGCGTCTGGTCGATGAGGTACTTCAACCCAAGGTCAACTGGGCCGATGTCATGTGGCGGTTCATGCAGAAGGCTCGTAACGATAGCCGGACCTTTGCCCGTCCCAACAGGCGGTTCATATCGCAGGGTATCTATCTGCCCAGCGTGTCCGGCGAGACCATGGGTGAGATGCTGTGGGCCGTTGACTGTTCCGGTTCAATCACACCACAACAGATCAGTCAGGCAGCGGCTGAGGTGACCAAGGTGTTCGAGCACTTCCGTCCTACCAAACTGCATGTTGTCTACTTCGATAGCGAGGTGGCTCATGCCGAGGTCTATGAACCCGGTGACGTGCTGGATATCAAGCCGCATGGTGGTGGCGGCACTGCGTTTAGCCCAGTGTTCCGCTACGCTGAGGAGCATGGCATCGAGCCTGTTGCCTGCATATTCCTGACCGATCTGTATTGCTCCGACTTTGGTCCGGAGCCTGACTACCCCGTGCTTTGGGTCAGCGATGGCGCTGAGAAGGCACCCTTTGGAGAAGTGATCAAATGGTAATTGATGAACATGACGATGAACCCGAGGGCCTTAGTGCCCTCGTTATCGAACTCGGTACGGTATGCTCTGGCTATGAGATGGGTACGGTAGTGACCGCACTGTTGTACCTTCTGGCTGACTGCGCCGCACAGAGTGATGTCCCCAAGCATGAGTTTCTGGCGCAGGCATATGAGAGCCTCGACAATTTGTATGATGATATGGAGAACGACAATGGCAGTAGTACGTATAACTAAGCAGCTGACAGAGAACATCCTCGACAATGCTAGGTGTAAGTTTACCGACCGGATCAGGGCGGCAGAGGAGAGCGTCCCCAACAGCGAACGCTGGGGTGACTATGTCTATGAGAAGCTACTCGGCAAGCACATCCCCATCATGGAGCAGCTTCCGATGGAGTTCTTTAGCACCGCGAACAAGCTAAATGTAAACCGCATTGGCGGTCAGGGTATCAACATCCAGTTCAAACTATCCACGAACAAGCGTTGGCCGGTACAGTTACCATCTGATGCACCTGTGGATAGGAGCAGCTATAGCAGTTACATCGCGCTTAATGATGACCCTGTGTGGGAAGAACTCCATGCAGAGGTTGCCGCGTGGAGGACACGCTGTTCTGCCGTCCGTGCACAGGCATCGGAGTTTGCCGAGGGTGTATCCAAGGTGCTTAGTTCTTACTCGACACTGGCTCCTGCCCTGAAGGCATGGCCTCCGCTGTGGGAACTGCTGCCTGAGTACGCCAAGAACAAACACAAAGAGATCGTCGAGCGTACGAAACCAGATCGGGAAGCGCCCACTTTGGATACCAATAAGTTAACCGCCATCATGGCAGCGAGTAAGATAGGAGGACTATGATGTTTAAGAGAACCAAAATCATTCGGATGTTTACCGATTTCCCGCACCTCAACAAGTTCCAGATCGCCGACCGCGTAGGCTGTCATCCTGCTTACGTAACTCAGGTCCAGAAGGAATGGCGCAAAGAACTAGACGAAGCAGAGAGACAGGCAGAGATGTTTACAGAAGTTGAGCCTGCCGATGTACAGAATCTAAGCATCGATACAGTGCTAGCCGAACGCGGCTCACGCTATGGTAAGTTCGAGGACCATGCGCGGATCACGCAGGAACTGAAACGTGTAAGCTACGATTTTTTCATAGGGAAGAACAAGCAGCTTGCCGACGACCAACAGGAAGCACTGGATATGATCTTCCATAAGATCGGGCGCATCCTCAACGGTGACCCTGACTATGCTGATAGTTGGGTGGATATCGCTGGCTATGCCAAGCTGGTGGCTGATCGGCTGGAAGGTAAGTCTGTATGACCGAGGCACAGAGAGCGATGATGGAGCGCGCTGTCGCAGTGCTCAAAGTCGAGGATGAAATCCGTAAAGCACGGCGTGAGAACGATGCGGAACTGCGTGTGCTGTGCCGCGAGTATGACAAAGAGTTCGGTGTGTGGGGCAGTGCGCCCCACCACCTGCGTTTGGTCGCAGAAAATTACGGTCTGCTTGACAAGGCTGTATAATAAGCTAGTCTCATTGACGTAAAACATAGGAGTACCCCGGTGCACATCTACACAATCGATTTCGAAACTTACTATTCACGGGAGTATAGTCTCTCTAAAATGACTACTGAGCGGTACGTCCGTGGTCCTCAGTTCGAAGCGATCATGATGGGCATCAAGAAGAACGACGGCCCGACCAAGTGGATACCCAAGAACCTGATCGGGCCGTTCCTCGACGCTGTCGATTTCACCAAGTCAGCGATCCTCTGCCACAACACTGCCTTCGATGGGGCCATCCTGTCTTGGCACTATGGCGTGAAGCCTAAGCTATGGTTGGATACTCTGTCGATGGCACGGCCCCTCCATAATGTGACCGTAGGCGGTAGCCTCAAGGCACTGGCTCAATACTATAAGCTGGGTGCCAAGGGTGACGAAGTCATCAACGCACTGGGTAAACGATACGCTGACTTCTCTAAGGAAGAACTGGAGCGCTACGCTGCCTACTGCGTCAATGACGTACAGATAACATACCAACTTTTCCAGAAACTGAAGAAGGAACTACCGCCCTCTGAGTTGTTGGTGATTGACCAGACCCTGCGGATGTACACTGAACCCAAGATCGAACTGGACATACCCCTGCTGGAGAAACATCTCGGTGAGGTGCGTCAGCGCAAGGAGGATATACTCAAGGAACTGGCCGGTGTTGTCGGTATGGGTGAGCAGTTCGATCCTGCTGCCCTCAAGACCCTGCTTATGAGTAACCCCCAGTTCGCTACCATGCTGGACTTGATGGGTATTGACCCGCCGATGAAGACCAGTCCCCGCACTGGCAAGTCAGCCTATGCTTTCAGTAAGACAGACCAAGCGTTTCTCGCCCTGCTTGAGCACCCTGACGAACGTGTCCGGGCTGCGGTTGAGGCACGGCTAGGGACCAAGTCCACCCTCGAAGAGACCCGCACCGATGCGTTCATTGGTATCGCCGACCGTGGTCCACTGCCTATCATGCTCAACTATTATGGAGCACACACAGGTAGGTTCTCAGGTGGCGACAAGGTGAACCTCCAGAACCTACCAAGCAGAGGCAACACCACCATCCGGCAGGCGCTCAGGGCACCAGAGGGGTATGAGATTATCGCTTGTGACTCCAGCCAGATCGAAGCACGCACAGTGGCATGGCTGGCAGGACAGGATGATCTGGTGCAAGCGTTCCGCGAGGGGCGCGATGTCTACTCCGAGTTTGCCAGTGACGTATATGGTAGGCCAATTACCAAGGCTGACACAGTGGAGAGATTTGTGGGTAAGACCTGCATCCTTGGCCTTGGCTACGGCATGGGGGCTGAGAAGTTTCGCAAGACACTGGCCCTTAGCAAGATCACCATCGATGAGCATGAAGCCGAGCGCATTGTCCGTCTTTACCGCCAGAAATATTGGAAGATCGTCCAGCTTTGGCAGACCTGTAGCCAGATACTCAAGGACATGGCAGGCAACCGGAACGGTATGCTGAAGGAGGTCATCTCCTACGATAAGGACGGCATCATGCTGCCGAACAAACTGCGCATCACCTACCCTGCACTGCGTCAAACCAAGGACGGTTTCCAGTATATCAATGACGCACGGACATATCGCAAGGCGATCAAGGACAGGGTCACAGGTGGTAACCTCGACGACCTACCATGGGTCAAGATTTATGGTGGGAAGGTCACTGAGAATATCGTGCAGGCTCTGGCTGGTATCATCGTGCGCTGGCAGATGACCTTGATCGGACAGGCCGGGCACTTCGTCGCCTTCCAAGTGCATGACGAGAATGTCTGCGTAGTGCCTATTGATACGGCAGAGGCAGCCGAGACCGAGATCATAAAGATCATGTCAACACCACCAGCATGGGCACCTGACCTACCTGTAGCTTGCGAGTCAGGACGTGCTGATAACTATGGAGATTGTTAATGTTTAATAGAATATTTTGTATGGTCATGGCTGTATTGTGGGCCGCAACAGCTATCGCCCTTAACGAACCCGTATACCATACTTGCGCGGCGGTATGGCTTGCCGTTCTTATTATTCTTTTAGATAAGGATACCCCCCGCAATGGCTGATTTTGTAGAGTGGAACCCGAAGCATCACGGACATAAGCCGCTGCACTGGACGCCTGACATGCTGACCAGCGTGGATGGTAAGAACTTCGTGCGCCAGCCGAACTGGGCATGGATCGCTGGCTCTACCTACTACGTGCCGCATGAGGCTGTGGGGATGGTGCGCAAGGATGTGGGAGAAACGATGACCGAGATACCGCACGTTGAAGACTTCTCTTACGCACTTGTGGACCTAATAGAAGATTACAAAAAGCGGGGTATGGAAGATGCTGCGATTGTCGCGGCTCTCCTCGCCGCTGTTATTACTGAGGGGGCGGAACAATGACAACACCACCCGATTGGGTTCTGCTCGAAGCTGCGAAACGGAGTGGCATGAAACAATGTCCTGACTGGATCAAGCGATGCTACGACCACCACGCGGTTCTCGCCTTCCGCGCCCTCTGCGACATGATCCAGAAACACGAGAAAAAACCAGTGGATCGTAAGCTGCTTTGTGCGCGTGAGGCAATCTCAGTGGCTTATGGTAGACATGAAGAATGGATCGCCATCCGAGCGATTGAGCTTTACGAGGAAGGCTTTGGGAAATGAGCGAGATTAAGAAAGAACCTATTATAGTCCCTCCGAGTTGGGAGTGGGTGAACACCAGCGACGATGACGCAGTGATTTTTACCGATCATAGCCACCGAGACATCCTTCGGTTCGTGATTAGCGAGCTTGGCGAGGAGATCAGGTTCCATGTCGATGATTTGCTGAAAGACGACACATGACCCTGCACTATAAACTGCACAGCTTGTGGCGGCGGAAGACCTACCCCATCAGGGCCGCAATCTGGAGGCTGCGGCTGCGCGCCGCGTACCATCTGGTCGGGGATTACTCGTTCGTTGCAAACATCGAGGTCGTCGGCGCATTGTACATGCCGAAAATCCGGTTTTACTGCCCAGCGGTCCGAGACATTCACATATTCGAGACCGAAGCCCATAGGGAGGCTTGGAAGAACGGGGGATCGTGATGACCCTACGGCAATTCCTCTGGGATAATTTTGGCTGGGATTTATATGACTGGAACGAACATGACATCAGGTTCTGAAGACAAAGGTATCCGGCTGGCGCACTCATACTCAGCGCTCAAGCTGTTCGAGAACTGTCCGCAACGGTACTACCGACAACGTATCCTGAAGGATATCAAGGACGAAGGCGGCGAGGCCAGCAAGTATGGAGAGCGGGTCCATGAGATGCTGGAGCGTAGGCTCAAGGAAAATCTGGAGTTACCACAGGAAGTCGCCCACTATGAAGCACTGTGTAAAGGTGTGGAGAAGCTGGCTACAGGCGGTGAATTACATATTGAAAAAGAGCTAGTGCTAAACGACAACCACACACCGACAGGTTGGTGGGACAGTGACGCATGGCTCAGGTCCAAGCTCGATATCCTTGTGATAAAGGGCAGCGATGCTGTCGTAATGGACTGGAAAACTGGCAAGCGTAAGCCGGACTTCTTTCAGATGGAGATATTCGCAGGCCAAGTGTTCAAGCATTTCCCTGACGTGCAGCGGGTCAAGACCACACTTGTCTGGCTGAAGGATATGAAGATGGACAGCGAGACCTACACACGCATGGACATCACCGGCATCTGGGGCGGCATCCTGTCTGCAACTAGCCGCATTGAACAGGCGCTGCACTTCGACAACTGGCCAGCCAGACCCAGCGGTTTGTGTGGTTGGTGCCCTGCACAATCCACATGTAAGTGGGCGCGGCGCTGATTTAATACTTGACACCCATGTATCGTATGGTAGGAGCCACATATGGCAGCACTGACCCCCGAAGGAAAGGTTAAGAAGCGCCTGACTGACATGCTGCGTAAGCATAAAGTCTGGTATTTCTACCCCGGCAACAACGGATTTGGGAAGTCTGGACTACCCGACATCATCGCTATCGTGCGGGGTCGGTTCGTAGGCATCGAGGTGAAGGCAGACAGAACAAAGAAACCAACAGCCCTGCAATGGAAGACAGGGCGCGAGATCAAGGAAGCAGGTGGTGCATGGTTCCTTGTATGCGACGACGACACCATCGCCGAAGTGGAGGCATTGATCTGTGCTAGTAATTGAAAAAGCCAAGGCCCTTGCGCTGAAGCTGAACAACCCCAACCGTATCCTCGATACGATCCCCACTGCTAAACATATCTCTGTACGTGGCATGGACCTCGTAGTCGCACCGCACCGGCTTGATGAAGTGCGTGTCCTCAACAACATGGGGATCAAGGCACCCTCACCGATCCTGCATTATTACGACTGGCCGGGGCGGTTCACTCCGTTCGACCACCAGAAAGAGACAGCTGCGTTCCTCACCCTGCACAACAAGGGTCTGGTGCTCAACGATATCGGTACTGGTAAGACCCAGTCTGCCCTCTGGGCAGCGGACTATCTGCTCAAGACCAAGCAGGTGAAGAAGGTTCTGATCCTGTCTCCGCTCTCCACGCTGGAACGTGTCTGGGGTGATGGTATATTCCTCGGCTTCCCGCATCGCAAGTTCGCCGTGCTACATGGTACGGCAGAGCGTAGGCGCAGGCTGCTCCAACAGGACGTGGACTTCTACATCGTAAACCATGACGGCTTCTCGATCATCGCTGATGAAGCAGAGGGTATGTTCGATCTGGTCATCGTCGATGAGGCAGCGGTGCTGCGTAACCCCAGCACGCAGCGGTTCAAGTTCTTCCGCAAGTGGATGGCTAACAATACACAGGCACGTCTGTGGTTGATGACCGGTACGCCTACCCCTAATGATCCGACTGACGCATGGGCACTGGCCAAGCTGGTAGATAGCCCCAACTGCAAATCCACATTCACTTCGTTCCGCGAGACCGTGATGATGAAGATCGGGCAGTGGAAATATGTGCCGCGCCCAGAGTCCACTGATATTGTGAAAGACATCCTGCAACCTGCCGTCCGCTTTACCCGTGATGAGTGCTTCGATCTGCCTGAGACCATCATCCAGACACGTCAGGTTGCGCTGACACCCGAGCAGCAGAAGCATTACAAGGCGATGCTCAAGGACTTCATCGCCGAGGTCGGTAGCGACGGTACGATCAGCGCTGTCAACGAGGCGGTCAAGGTACAGAAGCTAATCCAGATCGCCTGTGGCGTGGCCTATGGTGATGACGGGCAGAATATTGAGATCGATGCCAGCCCACGGGTCAAGGTGGTCAAGGAGATCATCGAGGAAGCAGGGGAGAAAGTGATCGTTTTCGTGCCGCTGACCGGCACACTGCACATGCTGGAGAAAGAACTATCGAAGCACTGGACTGTCGGCGTGGTCAACGGTCAGGTGTCATCCTCCAAGCGTGACGTGATATTCAAGGACTTTCAGGATAGCAAAGACCCACATGTCCTGATCGCCCACCCCGGAACTATGGCCCACGGGCTTACGCTGACGACTGCGTCAACCATCATCTGGTACGGACCTGTCAACAGCAACGAGACATACGTCCAAGCAAACGGGCGTATCGAGCGGATCGGTAAGAACAAGACTTCGAATGTCATCCATATCGAGGCAACCGATCTTGAACATAGAGCGTATGAGCGGCTGAGGAATAAACAAAAGCTACAAGGTCTGCTGCTCGACCTAATCCAAGAGGAAACAAGACGATGACTATCACGGTGGATCAGGCCGTCGCGGCCTATATGAAACTCCGGTTGAAGAAGGCAGAGATCGAAGCCCAGATCAAAGACGAAGTATCCCAGATCGAAGCCAGCATGACCAAGATCGAAGCGTGGATCAAAGGACAGGCTGACACATTGGGTGTTACCTCATTCAAGACCAAGCACGGCACAGCATTCCTGACTACCAAGGACTATGCCAATGTCGAGAACTGGGATGCGACACTGAACTTTATCAAGGATACTGGTGCCTTCGACCTGCTCAACAAGGCGGTGAACAAGACCGCAGTGCGTGGCTACATCGAGCAGAACAAGGCTGTTCCGCCGGGTGTAAACTATGGCACCAAGATCGAAGTTAGCGTACGTAAACCAACTGCCAGAGTGGAGGACTAAATGATCAAACGATTTTTGCGACGATGGCTCGGCGTCGAAGGCGCGATTGCGCCGGATAACTATGAAGCGGAACTGAAGCGGAACCAGTACATCGGTGCTTCTTTGGCTGAGACGGCGGCATCCGTCACCGCGTACAAGATCAGCAACGGTTTTATCATAAGGACCACGAACAAGATGCTGATAAACCAGACCATGACACTGCCGACATATACATATTGCAAGGACGCTGAGGCAATCGCCAACCATATCGTGGCTGACGCAGCGCGAGAAGCCATTGGTGTCGGGTCTCAGTACGAATTATTCAACACCGCCAGCACTAACATCACCGGAACTGGCTCCCTCGCCGCTCAGATTAAAACCAACTACTAATCAACGCTCAACACAGGAGAATTTATGAGCACGTCCCTTATACCTACCAACATCCAAGTACCTGCCCACCTCGCTGCCCGTATCGGCCAGCAGTCGGCATTGGCAGCATCACTGGCCGCTGGCCTTGCGGCAGGCGACTCGTACCCCCGCATCAGCCTCAAGGGTTCGCGGTTCCGCATCGTCGAAGGTAAGACTGAGACGGTCCTTGACCAGACCAAGCTGAACGTGGTGATCGTCGGCGCTAACCCGCGCCTGTCCAAGACCTACTATGCCAAGCAGTGGGACCCCAACGACGAACCGACTGGCCCTGACTGCTTCTCGCTGGATGGTATCGGCCCTGACGCCGCTGTCCAAAATCCTGAGAACGATCTGTGTGCGTCATGCCCCATGAACGCATGGGGTTCCAAGATCAGCCCCAACGGCCAACAGATCAAGGCTTGTGCCGACCAGAAGCGTCTCGCCATTGTGGCAGCTGAGGACCCCACTGGTCCGGTCTATCTGCTTCAGGTTACACCTGCCGCACTGAAGGGTCTCAACCAGTACCAGAAGGAACTGACCGTCCGTGGCATCCCTGTCGAGGTGGTCAAGACTGTGCTGTCGTTCGATACCGATGCGTCGTTCCCCAAGCTGAAGTTCGGCTTTGGTGGGTTCCTCGAAGCTGAGACGCAGGGTGCAGTCGATGGTCTGTTTGGTAGCGACCAAGTCCTTGAGATCACTGGCGAGAAAACTAATAGCCGCCCTGTTGAAGTTCCGGTTCAGGCCGCACGGCCTGCGCCTGTTGCACCGAAACCCGCCCCGGTTGAAGTCGTGGAAGAGCCAGTTGCCCCTGCGCCTGAAGCGACCGCTCCGAAGCGTGGTTTCGGTGCAGCAAAACCTGCGGAAGAGGAAGCCCCAGCACCGGCTCCAGCACCAAAGGCTGCGCCCAAACCGAAGGCTGCCCCTGCGGCAGTAGCTGCGGAAGGCGATGCTATGTCTCTGGCTGACGAGATCGCCGCGCTGGTAGGAGGTATGGATAGCGATGACTAAGTCCGCCATCGACTTCACCAAGGTGGAGGCGCTGCGGAAGCACATGCTCCTGACAATTCAGGACATGGCCGATCTCTTTGGTATAACCCGTGCGACATACTATGGTTGGTTACGCGGTAAACCGATCCGTAAATCCAATGACGAGGCTGTCCGGGTTATGCTAAAGAGGTTGCTCGGGGTTATGACAGAGCACGCATGGCCCATGCCGGAGGTGATCGCCGCAGATCAGAAGCAGAGGAAGGAACGCCTCCAACAGATACTCAACCAAGATTGAAGAGTGGGGGGAGCAATCCCCCCACAGACGCAGGGGCAACATGGACATAACAACATTTTTAGAGAGGGTGCTCCCACCGGAAGGTGTGTACGTCAGTGCACAGCTGACCCCAAGAGGGATGATCCACAAGTTCTACGACTCGGTAGAAGACCTAGCAGTAGCAGCACAATCGGCAAGCCAGCGGGGAGGTAACGTATATTACGCCGTCTCCTCAATGCAGGACAACTCAGAGCGCAGTCAGCGCAACACCCACCTTACCCAGACCCTGTTCATCGACGTGGACTGTGGCCCAGATAAACCTTACGACACATGGAAGGACGGGCTACTCGCCCTCAGTCAGTTCATCGCTGACCTGAAGCTACCCAAACCTATGATCGTGCACTCCGGCAACGGCCTGCATGTCTACTGGGTACTGGCCGAAGCGCTTGCGCCTGCGCAGTGGGGACCACTGGGTCTCGCACTCAAGGCAGCAGCCAAGGCGAAGGGCTTTGCAATCGATATGAGCGTGCCGGGTGACAGCGCCCGGTTGCTTCGACCTGTAGGCACCATCAACCCGAAGGGCGGGGCCGAGGTCAAACTGTTGATCGACGCACCGATGGTCGATGCTGACACACTGCGCAATGCGCTCAGTGGATTTATCGTCAACACAAGCGTTGCAGGTATTAGTAGTCCGTTCGGCGGTTCAACACGCACAAGCATGTTGTCACAAGCTCTCTCTACCGACAGCGAGTTCCCAGACGCCAACCCGGATGCCGTCGCATCCAAGTGCCAACAGATCAAGTGGGGCGTCGAGAACCAGAAGGAAGTCAGTGAACCGTTCTGGTACGCCATGCTGGGTGTCGCTGCCTTCTGCATCGATGCTGAGAACACGGCAGTGTCATGGTCCAACCAGCACCCAGACTTCGAGCGCAGCCGCACCGTCCGCAAGATGGAGCATTGGAAGCAGTCGGTCTCTGGTCCTGCCACCTGTAAGAAATTCCTAGAGGAGCGCCCCGCAGGATGTAAGGGGTGCAAGTTCGCCGGTAAGATCACAGCGCCGACGCAGATCGGCACACAGTTCAGCGCAATCGAAATATCCGAAACGGCTCCAGATAAAGTCGGTGCCGCAGTACCGATGCCACGGAGTTACAAGCGCACTTCATCGGGCATCAAGCAGACTGTGGATGGCACTGACATCGATATCTGCCCGTTCGATATCTACCCCGTTGGGTACGGCAGGGACGAAGCACTCGGGTATGAGACCGTCCGCTACCACTGGGACCGCAAACACATGGGGTGGCAGGAACTGTCACTCCGACAAGCATACCTCACAGACACACGTCTACGTGAGTTCACAACCGCCGTCGCTGATCAGGGGATCGTCCTCAAAACAGAAAAACAAACCGCGAGTTTTCAGTTTATGCTTCGCACCTACATGGACAAGCTGCGCGAGATGCGCGCAATGACCAACCTCTATAACAGCATGGGCTGGAAGGATGACTACAAGCAGTTCGTCCATGGCAACACGCTGCTCCGCAGGCTCGAAGACGGCACAGTCGTCGAAGAGAACATCACTCTGTCCTCGGGCAGCCAACGTCTGGGCGGTGAGCTTTACGGCACCGCTGGCACCGAGCAGGGATGGATCGACTTCACCTCGGTACTGCAAGCTGCCAATATGCCAGCGCAGATGTTCGCGTTGGGGTTCAGCCTCGCCACACCCATGATCGAACTGACCGGCCTCAACGGCCTCACGCTGTCGCTGTCTGGGCAAACAGGTACTGGTAAGTCTCTGGCCCAATTATGGCAGCAGTCCCTGTGGGGTGATCCGCAGAAGCTACACTTCGCAGCCAAGTTCACGATGAACAGTCTGTACAACCGGCTTGGTTTCTACTGCAACCTGCCAATGACCATCGACGAAGCCACGGTGGTGACAGATAAAGAGGTCGGTGACTTCCTGTACATGGTCACACAGGGCCGGGACAAGACCCGCCTGAGCCGCTCGGCAGAGGAGCGGGAGACCAAGCGTTGGGCAACCAGCGTGACGATCTCGACCAACATCCCGTGGGCTACCAAGCTGGCTGCCATGAGCAGCGCTACAGATGCACAGATGATGCGCCTTCTAGAAGTCACAGTCGATCCACACCCCGTCTTCGCAGATGGCACCACAGGTGGCCGCAAGATATTCCAGTTCATCACGGGTAACTATGGCTGGGTCGGACCCCGGTTCGTCAAGCACCTGCTTGCCTTGGGACCTGTCGCGATCAAGGAGATGATCGACGAAGCGATGACCACATTTCCACAGAGATATCCTGCCGAGTTCAGCGGTGAGGAACGCTACTGGGAAATCGCTATCGTGCTGACTGACTTGGCACTGCGCATAGCTAAAGAACAAGGCTGGATTAAGTTCGATCCGGCCATGGCCATCCGCTGGGTACTCCAACAGACCGGGACCATCAGGGAGAACATCGCTGCCAACAAGATGGACAGCTTCGATATCTTCTCAGAATATCTCAGCGACAACACCAGACTTGCGCTCACGGTCATGCACACGGCCAGCCAGCCACCGACCCCATTGTTCAACCGGATGCCGCAGGGCGAGGTCAGGATACGGTACGACATTCGACGTAACCAACCGAACGGTGTCTTCGACCATGGCACTGTGATGGTAGACCGGACGCACTTCCGTAGTTGGTTGGCAACCCACCAAGTGGATTACCGCCAGCTTGTCCGGGACCTTGAGGTTGAGAACATCGTCATCCCGGTGAAGAACAACAAGGCGTATCTGGGTAAAGGAACCGACATCAAGATGGGGCAGTCCTATGTGGTCCAGATCAACCTCTGCCACCCGAGACTGCGTGGTATTCTCGACGAAGCTGATCAGGCATTCGACACGCAAGTGCTCGGGCAGTTGAAAGTTATTTAGTAGGACAGGGCGTCGAACGCCTTCTCGATATCCTCGCGGCCAGCTTTGGGGGTAGTCCTCAGCATTCGCTCCTTGGCGGGTCGCTGGGCTTCCTTCAGAGCACGCTGCGAACGGCGGCGGAAGTCGGCGATCTCAAGACCAGTGCCCTTAGCACCCTTGTTCCACTCATCCACTGCGTCCTCGATGTCTCGGGCGCGGCCAGTGTCGCCTTCCATCGTGGCCTTGATCCATGCCTGACGGAAACCTGCCACAACATCTCGCTGATAGTCGGTCACGCGGGTAGCGACGCGGATCGCGCTATACTGTTGTGCCGCTTCGCTAGGATAGAACCCAAGCAAACGAGTGGCGATAACTCCAGCATTGGCTTCGTCAGCCACAACATACCCACGGCGGTCGACGATGGCATCGGACTTGGCGTAAGCGACAGCATCACCGGCTGCACGGAGCATGGTCACCGGAGCCTCACGAGCCACATCGATCAGCTGGATACGGTCGGAGAACGGTACGCGCATCAGGTCAGCGAAGAACTGAGCCGAACCCAGCAGGGCGGACGGAGCAGGACCAGCGATGTCAGTAAGTTCGCGGCCAACATCAGCGCCCGACAGGAGGATGCCAGTGCCGGGGAACAGGTTACCGATGGAGACACGACCAGCGATATCAGCAGGCACTGCCGAGTTCACCACACCTTGCAGGAAGTAAGGCGACATGCCGGGGAAGACACCGTCGATGAACTTGGCGATCTCCATGCGGATGCTGCCGACCTTGAACCCAAGAGCCTGAGCCAGTGTGTCGATCAAGTCCTCAAGGTCCTCGGCGAACGGTAGACCCTGCAAGCCAGAGAGCAGCCACAAAGATGCCAGCATGGCGATCTTACCATTGCGCGACATGTTTGAGAACAGCTGGATCGAGGTGGTCGGGAAGACCTTGTACATGTACAGGAAGGACTGGATACCCGAACGCCATGCCGGAGGACGGTTAAGCACTGAGTACTCACCCATCGTTAGGCTTAGAGCATCGACGGCGAAACGCCGTGCTGCGTCTTTTGCCTTGGCCTCGCTGCGACCACCGGCAATCTGGCGCTCATACTCAAGGCGATAGGCAGCCAGACCCAACGTGCGGCGAGATGCCTGCTCCGTAAGGTTAAACGGCAGCATCCAACCATCGATAAATTTGCGTGCGAAGCCAGACGATATTTGCCCACGGGCAGTGTTGATCAGCGCGTTGGTCTGCGCCGGGATCATGGCACCCTCACGGATTTCTCGTGCGATGAACTCAGCCTCGTGCACTGCCAGTCCATACTTATCCTGAAGCTGCTTGCTCTTGGCTACCTCATCATAGAACTCAGCCGTGTTGGCTTTCATGTTGGCGATACCCAGAGCACCGACCTGCTTGGCAGCGATGTGGAACTGAGCAACCGAGGGACCGATCCCGAAGCCACCGCCGAAGCCATTGCTAGGATTGTAGCTGGCGAGGAACGGCAAGCCGTTGGTGTACGCACTGATCAGGTTGAGCGCACCCGTAGCGATAGAACCACCAAGCTGCATGATGCTGGTGGCAGCACGGACCTGCGAGACAACCTCACCACTTTCGAAGTTGGACTCGGTCACGCTGCGGTTATCGTCGAGGAACGACACGGTACGAGATGCTTCATTGTAGAACTGGTTCGTCCGCTTGGGCTTACCCTTCGGATTGGTCTGATCGTACATGAACTTGTACCGCTCGTACTCACGCTGGGCGAGAACACGCTCATCAGGCGACAAGTTGGTGTTTTCTGCTGCGGCCTTGAGTTCAGCCAGCAAACGAGCGTCACCATTCCACAGGCGCTGGGTCGACTCCATGCTCAGGTTCATCAGTTCGCTCAACTGCGGACGCATCATGGTCTTGGAGATGGTCGAAGCACGCGAGTCGATATGCCGCGAGATCGCTTTGATGGCATCCGGATCAGCGCCGGGAGTGAACGCACGCAGTAGTCGGTTACGAGCTGAACTGTTCTGCTTGGTCAAGGCAGTGACCACACGCTCGACTTCCTTCGGAGTCAAAACAATATCAAGCTGACGCAAACCATACACAAACTCGTTGAGGTTTAGTTCCGGAGGACCGGCGATGGCGTCGAGTGCGGTCTCAGGTACAGCCCGGAAGACCACGTTCTGCTTGACGAAGTCACCACTCTCTTGGCTGTATGCGTCGACCTCGTAGGTCTTATCCTTAAAGATATTGTTGATGCCAGCGGCGATCTGCTGTGCCTCGCTCTGCTTCTCCACCTGTGAGTAGATAAGCTGTTCGCGATAGGCATCAGCCAGACGGACGACCTTACCCGTGCGCGGGTTAACCGCCTCGACACGGACTTGGAACTGACCTTCACGCAGCAACGGAGTATAGCCAGTGGCCAGTGTGCGGCGGGTGTAGAGGTCAGCGTCAGCGTTCGATACCTCCAGCATCAGGATTTGCTTCACCCGGTTCTGGATGGTGAACTTGTTGTCGGCCCCGATCTTCAGTCGTGTACGGAACTCACGCAGCTTGGCGACCATATCGTCAGCCATTCTGCCTTCGAAGAACCGCGCAACCTCATTGAAGTCCCGGTCCTGACCGAGGGTCAGTGCCTTGTTGATAGCCACGACGAAGTCGTTACCGTTCTCCATGGCTTCAGCGTTGAGCTTGGGATAGCCGCGCTCGTCGAAGGTAATATCCGCCGTGTAGAGATCGTTATAGGTCTTGATGATGCGGCGCAGCAAGTCACGCTCGGCACCGGTCAGGCGCTTGTTCTCCACCAATTCGTCGAACTGCTTGAACGCGATCTGCTGGTCTTCGAACAGGCTCTGGTAACGGGCACGCAGAAGCTGAAGTTCCACATCGTTGACCGTCTCACGCAGGCTGAGATATCCACGCCACTCGATGCTCTGCTTGGTAAGACCGGGGATACCAGCGAAACGCTCATCCCGCGTGGTTCCGTCAGGAAGCTGGACTTCATAGGTAAACCCGTCCCGCGCTTGCTCGAAGGTGACCATACCCTGTTTGATGAGCTTGTCGATCTCAGGCTGGTTGGGTGTGAGCACACCGTCCCGGAAGTCATAGAGCGGAGCGCCACGAAGCTGACGGATGTCCTTGATCTTGCCCACTGCAAAGCGCTGGGCTGAGTACATCAGCTTGTTGATCGAGTCAGTCTGCTCCTCGGTGACACCGAAATACTTCCCGAAGACAGCGGCGTCGAATACATCTGCGTTGCGCTCGTTGCTGGACACTCGGATGCTGGACGTAAGGTCACGCGCTGCTTCGAGGATTTCCTCCAAGCGGTTGAGACCGGGGTTATTGCGGGACCGGAAGTTGGCGAGGCTGAGGAACTCAGCTTTGAACCGGTCGAACCGGTCGGTACTGTTACCAGCGACACCCTTAACCGTGGCCCATGCCTTCTCCCAGTTCAGCGGAGCATTAGCGATGTTGTCGCGTACCAGTTCAGCCGTGCGATTGTCTGCGTAGATATCTCCCACTGTGCTGAACCGCCCGGTGGATGCGTACCCCTTGCCATACTCCACGTCTTGGAGATCGGTGAAGACCTTGGCCACGTCGAACATGCTCGACTTGCCACTGCGGACGTAGGATCGTGACTGCTTCAGGATGTAGCGCACCATCTCATCACCGAACTTGACGCCCAGTTTGTTGAGAGCACCCTTGATAGCATTCCAGATACGGGCCACGACACTGGTGTCCAGCACGCCAGCAAAGTCAGCGAGATATTCCTCGACAGCTTCTGAACGGGACTGGTCGCGGTCTGCCATGGCAATATCCACATCGCTGCGGATAGCCGGACTGGATTTGTAGATCGCTTCCATGACGGCGTCGAACTGCTTGGTCGGGATGATCCCGCGCAGACCGAAGTGGCCGAAGGTTTCGTGTGCCAACACGAACTTGAGATGCTGCTCGTTGGCAATACGATCCGAGAAGATGATGACGTTGCCGTCGCCGAACGAGTAACCCGCAGCCAGTGCAGTATCGAAGTCGCCTTCAGGACGTGCGGCCACAGCCTCCCGGTAGAGTGCCGGGTTCTGCTCTTTCATATCCCCTTGGTTACGGAACACCGAGACCTTGGGTTTAGTCGTCAGCTTGGACACGAACTGCTGCGCCTTGAGCTTAGTTACCCCCAAGGTTTGGGTCTTGTCCGGCATGTCGAACTGGTTCAGGATGTTGATATCCGCAGGCACGATCTGGTCGGCCTTGAATGTTATGTAGATATCAGCAACTCGATCTGCCGTGGCCGCAGTCGCACCGTCTGTAATGCCCTTGATGATAATCCCATCAGCGTCGGTGCTACGGGCGAGGTCGAACATGGCTGGGTTGACAACAGTCCACCTGTTCCAAGGGATTTCTTTTTCGGTATAGGTACGGGTCTGCCCGTTCGGCAGCGTGGCAGTCCGGGTTTCAGCATCGTAGATAACAGGACGCTGGATATTGAGATAGACTTCTCTGACGTTGGGTCCGTAACCTTCAGCTACCATGCGGTCAGTCGTAAACCACGAGGCACCAAGCTCCGGCGTAATTCGTTTTTTCTGGGCCGATAGTTTCTTGTAGTAGTCCCGCAACGCACGGAAGTACCCAGCCACACCTGTATAGTCGTCACCCCACGCAGGGCGTATCTTGAGATTTTTTCTCTGTTTGAACTGAGGGAGCTTATACAGAGACTTATCCCACTTTCTGCCTCCCCATGTGGAGAAGATGCCCGAGGTACCATGCAGCACCTTGAGTGGAGCGCCATTGGCGTCCACTACCTTCGTGCCCTTCACCGATACACGAGCGAAGCGACCAGTATCATCCTTCTTGGCAGACGGAGTGTTGAGGCCGCTGGGTGTGGTCTCGAACTTGGCTTCACCGTCCGTGGTGAAATAGTCCTTCAGCGGGTAGCCATTGACCAACACATTACGGTCAGCCTCGTTGGTCTCCGCAAAGAGGTCCTCCAGTGCGAACGGCAAGTTCTCATACTGCTCCTGACGGAACACGAACGGGCGGTCCAAACTCATAACCTTGGGCATCGAAGCCAGCAGAGACGTCAGCTTATTAACAGCGGCTTCGACGTTCACAAACCTGCTCTGGTACGTCGCTTGCGTAGCGACCGCAGGCTCTTTCTCTACCACGAACATCTCTTCGGCCTGCGCCCGGAGCGCAGCGTCCTTGATCTTGTCGATGTTGGTGACCTTGGCTTTCGCCTTAGCCGGGAACGCATCAGTCAGATCGTTGTCCAGCATGAACTGGAACCAAGGACCATCAACCGGGAGCGTATCCTCACGCAGCACGATATCGCGGAACGCCTTAGCCAGTAGAGGCTGAAGCCACTTCGAAGTGGGTTCCTCAAGAAACTTCCGGGCCTTGGTCTGGATCGCCTTGCGGCCCTCGACTGTGCCACTGGACAGGCGCTCAAAGAACGCAAGCTCCAAGATATCGTAATATGCGTCACTGACATCAGTGCGAATTGCTCGGGTCGTCGCCTCCTCCACAACACGAATGGCAGCATCCACCCGGTCGGCATCGGTCATCTCACTACGATCTTCGGCGAGAGACGGAGCTTGCTTGCGGGGCTTACGTTTCTCTTCGGCCTGTGCCTTGCCCTTCTTCAGAACTTGAACAGCTTTTCCTTGTCCCTCCTGAACAGGTGCGGCTGTGACCTCGGCTTTTGTTTCTGGCTTGGCGGCAGGCTTTCCGGCAGGTTTTGCAGCTGCTCGGGCAGCAGGTCGCTTGAGAGCTTCTCCGCGAGTTGCGGGTTGTTTCGCTGGAGGAACCGCAGCTGCTTTTGGCTTTTTAAGGGCACGGGCTTTTCCTCCCTTCGGCGGGGTGGGTGGCGTGATGGTACCCGTCACAACAGTGCGGGGCGATGTCTTCGTAAGGCGCGCAGCATTCTCTGCGGCCACCAGTTCAGTACGGATGGCCCTGAGATCGTCGACAGTAAGCTCACCTGCCTGCGCCATGTTGAGTGCATCGATCCACTGGTTCTGGATTTCAGGTAGGAAGCTAGCGAAGGGTTTGGGGCGACCGCGCCCGGCCAGTGCACGCCATTCTTCAGCGGCCTGTGCAGGAGTAGTGCCATAGATAGGTTCTGGTAAGAGTGTGCCCTCGGTACCGACAACGTCTATGAACGGCTGAGACTCAGCCAGTCGCTGCTGAAGCGCGTCGACTTCAGGGATAGGAGCACGGGCAGCCAAGGCTTGTTCAAACTCAGCTTGGCGCTGGGCAGCCATGGCCGCTTCCTGTTGCCGCTGCTGGATTGCTCGCAGCACAGGGTTATCCGAGAGAGTACCCGGCGCAGCCTCAGTGGGTGCGATATAGCGAGGTGCCAGACCCGACTCGAACGGTAGGACATCTTGGATTTCAGGCAGACCAGCCTGCTGCGCGGGTACAATCCCAGTGCCGAACGGTAGTTCGAGTTGGCTAGTGTCAACTTGAGGAGCAGTGCCAAGGGGAGCACCGGGGAACATTTCCATCTGACCAGCGGCGGGCGGCGCGGGCGGCACAATGACATTCATACCACCACCTGTCAGTGGTAGTGTGCCTTGGTTACCCATGGGTGCAGGAAGCAGCGGCGGTCCGCCCATGCCGGTGGGTGCAGTTGGCCCAGCCAAACGCAGAGGAGGCGCAGGAAGTTGTTTCGCAGGCGGGGGTAGCGCCAGCATTTCGGCTTCCCCGCCCAGCAAGCTGGCAGGTTTGGTCCCTCTGAGGTTGACGACAGCACCGATGGGTGCGCCGATGGCAGCACCGGCAGCAAATGAGTTGATGAGGCGCTCGATATTCTCAGGCTTACCGAAGTCCTGATCGGACAGACCTAGGAGTAGCGACTCCTGCGCAAGCTCCGTACCGCCCTCGGCGACGCCACCCACTGCACCGCCCACAGCACCACGGCGCAAAAGTTCAGCACCACGACGAGGAAGAGAAGTACCAGTAGGAATGGCACGAGGAGCAGTAATCCCACCAAAGATACGGCCAACCAACAGATACTCAGTAGCGCTTTCCGCAGCTGCATAAGGAAACGCCCCTGCAAGTGCGAGCATCTTGGCTGAGATGTCATCTGGGTCAGCGCCTTGTTCACGCAATTCTCCATAAATATCAGCCGCGCCTGTGCGGTAGCTATTAGCGAATGTTGCCGCTGTGGCCCCCACGAGAGCGCCTGCGTTGCGGAGAATTTTCTTCTCGGCTTCGTCGAGGACCTCACCGGCTGCCTTCTTACGGGCAGCAGAAAGAACTTGCTGCTTAAATGCAGACTTACCAGCGAGGCCAGCGAGAGCACCCGCAGCTGTACCGACACCGGGGCCACCAGTGAATGTACCGCCAATGGCACCAGCGCCTGCGACAGCGACGGACTCAAGAAGGTTAGGTACCTGTTCACCGAAGCCTGCGACGAACCACTCAAGCGCATCACCGGGGTCCTCGATGTCAGTGAACTGACGTGAGTACGGCATCCCACGGCGCAGGTCTTCCGCCTGTTGTGCGACAATGCGACCGCCAGTTTCTTCTGCTCCAGCAAGCTGAAGGCCGCGACCGATCAGAAGCTGGGTAGTGTCGATACCACGACCGATGCCCTTGGAGAACAGCGTGCCGAGGCTCGGCTCTTTTATCCCTTGGAGATAACCGGCATAGGCTTGTGGGTCCACAGAGACCCAGTCACCAGCGGGGAGAGGAGCGCCCGGCTGGCTAAGGAGAGCCTCGCTCTCAAGCGCGCTCTGCGCGTCGTCCTCGGAGAATGTGCGACCTTGCACAAAGAACTCGCCACGAGATGGGCTGAACGCAATAGTAGGTCCGCTCGCTTGCTGCACCGGAGGAGCCGCGATCTGAGGAGCACGCACCTGCGCACGGGCTGCTTCGCCCATGGCCGTGATATCAGCCATACTCTGCTGGAGCGCATCAAGACCGGACATGGCCGGAGGTGTGCGGTTGACCAAAGGATTAAGGTCGGAACCCGCCGAGGGTATTAGCGGGTTCAAATTCGACAGACCGGCCTGAGCCATTATTATCCTCCAGTACCAATACCTGCACTACGTTGCGGCAAATTGCCGATGGTCTTAGCAGACGGACCGCTCAATAGACCTTCGCGTGCGCCCTCTATTTGTACACCACCCTTATCAATAAGCAACGTCTGACCTTGCACCTGAAGGAATGCCTGTCCGCTACCATCGCTATTCACCGTAAGTTTCCCGTTCGGGTCCATCTGCTTGACTATCTCAAGTGCCTGCGCGTTCTGGCCTTCGAGGAGTTTGAGTTGGATATCGGCAGCAAATTTAGCCGACGCCTTGGCTGCTTCCTCAGTCATACGAAGCTGGCTCTTGAAATATTCGGTGGCCTGTTCCGCAGCGGCTGCGGACTGCGTCTGCACATACTGCTTATCAAACGACGACCTAGCTTGATCGATTATAGAACTACGAGCAACACCGCGCTGTGTAACCCGGCCATTGACTAGGATGTTGAACGAGCCATCCGTCTGCGGCTGAAGCTGGACAGGAACGCCAGCATAGTCAGACCACACTGCGGCAAGACGGCGAGGGTCATTGGCCAGAGCCAACTCCTGTAGGCCCTGCATACCCTGAAGATAGACCAGACTGTTATCCAGTTCGATGAGCTTTAGCCGTGCAGCTGTGAACTCGTTACCCATACCAGCACGGCGGTACATATCGGCCATCCGGGCAAGTTCCTGCCGGTTCTGAAGCGCCATGCGAGTGTCCCGCGAAGTAGCGTTCGGGTTGGCAAGATAGAAGTTCGACGGATCGATGCGAACCGGGACAGGCGTATCCTGAACACTGGCCACTTGAACACCAGAAGGGACCGCGCCGCCAGCGGAGGCTTTTGCACGTAATGCTAGTGACGCATTAGTAGCTGGGTCTCGGCTCTTTGCAAGTTGCGGACCTACCGCAGCGAGAACCTGCTGCGCATCCCACTGAAAACCGGAAGTGATATCCCTTACCACTGGGGCCATAGAGGTTATGCCTTTTTGCGACAGCGCACCCTTATACCGTAGCAAAGCATTACGGTAATCACCGCGTTCGTTACGTAGGTTCTGGGCAAGATGCGCAGCAGCAAAGTTAATCGCAATCGCGGGATCACGGGCCTGTGCGTCGGTGATAAGTCCTTTACGTATGTGGTCCGGCATTATCTGGGCTAGCCCGAGGGCGCCAGACTCAGTGTTTACAATATTCGGGTTAAAGCTGGACTCGCTGGCAATTAACCGCTTCAGTATGGTTGCGTCTACGCCGTACCGCGCTGCGGCTTGCTGCACGATAGCATCATATTGTGTGCCTTGGGTGTCGTACCTTTTCGCTTTAGCTGTAACCGCTGCGGCCTGCCCGGGAGGGGCAGAACTTCTAACACCCGCCGTAGGTTCAACAGCAGCGGTGGCCGCAGGCGTAGCCACACCGGCACGTCTGGCACGCTCGACTTCAGCCGCCTGTAAGTTCGCGGCCCCGACCTTCTGGAAAAACTCAACTGGGTTCTTCTGCGCAACGGCCAACATCTCAGGGTTGCGGCTGAAATACTCGCGAGCAACGTCACTCCTGTAATAATTGCTCGCAGCGTCGGACATCTCCAAACTACGTTTCTTGTCCTGCTTGACAAATGGCTTGAAAATAGTTGTAACATCTGAGGCTTTCATCGCCAACCCGTAGAGATAACGGTTAAGGCGATCCGTGTTATCATTTTTAATTAGACTGCGCGTAACGTCCGATGCGTTGGGGTCCAACTTTTTGAAGCCTGCGACACCATCATTGAGGCGTACGGGTTTACGAGAGTCGAAACCGGGAATGGTAACGCCGCCAAGTTTTACAGGCTTAGGCGCAGCAGGGGCAGCACCAGCGGTAGGAGCGGGAGCAGCACCAGTAGCAACTCCAGCTGTGGGGGCAGGAGCGGCAGCGGGAGCAGCGGCAGTACTAAGACCAGCCAAATTGAACTCAGGCTCAGTAACCTGCATGGGTGCACCGAGAAGGAGACCCTGCTCCGGGACTTCGACGGTCGGTGCTTCAAGCTGCAACTGACGGAACTGTTCCTGACGGGCCAGTTCTCCACGGGTTAAGGCAGCCTGCTGTTGCTGCAAGCGGCGCAGTTCGCTCTCAGTCTGGTATCTCTCGATACCTTCACCAATCCGGCCAGCGCTAGCGAGAAACGAACCAATCGCCATGAAGTGTTCCTATCTTAAGTGGTGGTCGGACGGTTCAGTGCCTGCCCGAATAGCGCAGCAAGACCGGCTTCCTGACTACGACGGGCTTCATCAGCCCTGAACCTATCCGCAAGCGTCATACTGCTTTCGCCTGTGGTCGTCGGATATTCTGTTGGGATCGACTGAATACCAGCCTGACGTGTCTGTGTACGTGCGCTAACCCCAGTGCCGTAACCCTGCTGATATGCCGAACCCGCAGTACGGGCAGTGCCGAGGCGATAGCGACGACGTTCGGCGGCAAGCCGCTCACCAGTCAGGCCACGGGTTCCTTCGGTCTCTTGGATACCACCACGGATTTTGGCTGCTTCTGCTGCCTGCCGGGCCATATACTCAGGATCGTAATAGGCTGCTTCGTCGATCAGCTTGTTGGCTTGGTCAAGACGCTGCTGCGTAAGGGCTGCGTTTACATTCTGCGCACGCGCAAGTTCAGCCTGCTGTGCCCTAGTGATCGCAGCACCCGGAGTACCAACGAGGCCAGCAGCGGCCAAGCCGGGAGCGACAGCGCCAAGGTTAAGGCCACCCGCACCGATAGCACCCATTGCGCCACCCAGACCCCTCGTTATATTCGAAATGCCCCCAGTCAGAACACTTGTCGGTCTGGCTGCTGCGCCTGATAACGCTTGGCCAATAGTCTGAGGCGCGGCAGCGGCACCAGTAGCGCCAGCGGCGGCAGCTTCGCCAGCGGCAGCGGTTGTGAAACCCGGCGTAGCCATATAGGCTTCGACGCCCGGAAGAGCGGCACCAGCAGTACCAGCGGCAGGAACACCGGCTGCGCCAGCGGTTGCGGGGGCCGCACCAGTAGTACCAGCGGCAGGAGCAGCGCCTCCAAATAGGCCGGAACTATTCGCGCCTCCTAGTCCCCCAGCTAAGACCCCGGCTTTCCACCCAACACCAGATAGTTCGCCCATACCTGCGCCAATGGCAGAAGACAGGGCCGTAGTCGCAAGAGCAGAAGAGACCCCGACAGAACCCAGCGCGGCACCCGCCAGCGGAGGAGCGAAGTATGCGATAGCCGCTACCGCAGCGACCTTCAGAACCGTCTTTACAACTTTACCCATATCAATTCCCCAGAGACATCCGGATGTGTGCGCAGGATTTATCAAACCCGAATTTATTCATGTATAACATAGCGCGATTAATCGGAACATAGCTATCAACAAACTCTACATTGTTGGCTCGTAGCCATGCTATGATGGCTTCCCAATATCGCCGCTTAAACATGGTCAGGTGTCGACCTGCCAGTGCGATGATATCGGCACACTTGTGTCCATTGGCATCAGCAAACTGAAATCCTAGGACCATCTCCAACTTGCCGTCTATAAATCCCGCAAAGATCACAGCCTCGTCAGCGCAAATGGCGTTGAAAACATACTGTGCATCCATGTCGGAAGCTGACATATCGTTACCACGGACGGACTTCTCCGCCAAGGGGGCGATCTCGGGCCACAGTGCGATGGCCCTATTCGTTGACAAAAGTTCTATACTTACTTCACTCACGCTTTATCCTTGTACTGCTCGACCAACCGGTCGAAGAACTCGCGACCCTTCATCTGCACCACATTCTTCGGGATCACATACTCACCTTCATGCGCCATGATCGGAACCGGAGCGTCGGACTTGCCCTTCACCGTGCCGCCTTCTTTCATCGACGGCATCGTGGCTTCGAGTTCACCGGTCATCGGCGCTTCGCCGGTCGCCATAGGCTGACCGCCTTGTATCAACTGCTGTGCAGACTTGGCAACCGTGAGCATGGCAACCAACAGACCTTCGTCATACTGCGCAGGCAGGTCCTCTTCGGCAGCGATACCCTGCTGGATCGCGAACTGGCGGACATAAGGATACATGTCGGGGTTCTGCGCTGCCAACTGCGTAAGCTGGATGATCATGTTCAGTTCCTGCGGGGTCACTTCCCCTGACTGAAGGCCAGCCATGAGGGTTGCTTGGATTTCCTGAACGACCTGCGGGTTCTGCTGCATCGACTGGTTGAGTAACTGGTCACGTTGCGCTGGGTCCATCGGAGGAGCAGGCTGAGTAGGTTGAGCGGGTCCACCCATCGGCATACCGCCGGGACCGATCATGCCGCCCTCTTGGAAGCTAGGGAGTGGCTGCTGCGCAACCGTAGCCTGACCGCCCAGTGCGCCGCCGAGTGTGGGTGATGGACCAGCAGGGGCCATCGGAGCCATAGGGGCAGGAGCCGCGCTAGCCGCAGGCATAGCCAATATACTGGCCAGTGCCGGAGGAAGGTCCAACGAAGTGGTCGAGGCCACCTGCGGGTTCAGTGCTGTCATCACAGGATTTTCCATATTACCCTCGTAACTGTCCAATAAGCGTGTTTAGTGTATTCCGTAATGCTGCTACATCGTTAGCGAGCGATTGTACATTCTTGAGTAGTTCCACATAGTCATCCAATGCGGGAACCACTGCACCTTCGATGTTAACCCCAGCCCCTTGGGCCGTGACCTGCCGCATAGACTGCGCTGGTACTGGAGCAGTCGTGATCGCTGCCTTGGTAATCGCCCGGCTTGCAGCGTCTTTCTCGCCACGCGCACCGGTCAGGAGGTCCACATTCTCCTTGAGTGCGTTGAGCATATAATATTGCCAGCCCGTCATCTCGGACTGTGGTGGATTAGGTATTGCAGAAAACCTAGCCATTACGCTTCCTTCAGACTGAGCGGAGTTTCGCCAAGGTGGATAGCCCGAACCCGGATATCGCCAGTGACGCCAACCTCAAATGTGTCGGAGCGGTAGCCGGTCGGGAGGCGGAAAGTACCTATGTCGGTGACCGTGGTAGTCATCAGCAACTGCTTATCCACCCAGAACTTGAACGTGATGTTGTTCGCCGTAGCCCATGGAGACGTGTCGTTTTGCCACTCTTGCGACGCACTATCCCAAGTCGTTGTCACTTCGACGAAGTCAGCGATAACCCGAGCCGCCCCGAGATTGATCATGTCCGGTGTCTTGATGACCTTGGACTTCCACTCTTGAGTGAGCGCAGGCTGGTTGAGATTATCCCACTCATACACGTCGCCGTTGGTGCCGGTAACGCAGAAGAGCCGCCCACTGATGGAGTCGTACCACGAAGCGGTATAGGTAAAGTCGAGGTCGACATACTGACCACCGATGTTCCTGTCCGGCTCAAAGGCAAAGCCACCAGTAGAGTGAGACGCCAGATAAGCGTCCCCGTAGAACTCGCCCACGATGGTGTTGGGGTCCAGTTCCACTAACCATGTGTCGTTGTTGAAGTTCGACCGGGTGATGATCGTCGGACCGCTGGACGGAGAGAATACGGCCATGCCGTCGTGGGTGGGGTAGACCACGCCATAGTTCATAGCGACAATCCCCTTGCGGTTGAGGCAAGGATAAAGCGCGTCGATGCGTTGCACGCTCATACCAGCAGCCGGGTCGCTCCCAGCCACAAGATAGGGATACCCCTTGGTAAGGACCAAGATCGAGCCGTTGACCGGAGCCAGACCGACGATGTCATACTCGAAGGTGATTGCGTATGCGATTGGCCATGCGTGCGGAACCGCAGGATCAGTCAGGTAGAGCTTATTCCCGACGAAGCCTGCGAGGATGTTGTTCTGCGCAGCGATCAAACCTTCAAGGTTATCAGGAGGCGCGTCATACTCATCCGAGGTCAGGATATCGATCAGGTTCAGCGGATCGAAGTCGTCGATGAAATCATAGTTGCCACCGTCGCCCCAGTATCGAGCAGTTGTCGTGGGCGGGTTTTCTGATACGTCATAGTAGAGCGTACCCGCAGCGACAGCGGTAGTGGCCACATCGGCAGCAGCCTGCGCATAGGTAAACGTATAGTCATCAGGGATATCGACGACGATGCCGCCCGTGATGTCGAACGAAGCATCAGAGCATCCGCTGATTTTGAACCGGTCCCCGATACCAAGATTGTGCGGGAACTCCAGCTTGACGGTCGATACACTGCTAGCCCGGCTGACAGTGGCCAGATCGGTGGGGAACCACAGCGTCTTGAGGCGGAAATACTCTGTGCCAGTAGCAGTGGCGAGCGTGCGATAAAGCCGGATACCACGCACAAAGTTATCGCCTGATGGCTTCGCAGTCGGGAGACTACCGACCGTGATGGTCACCCCCTCCTTGACGAACACATCATCAGTCGGGTCGGACGCGATGCTCTCTTCTTCCCACGGCGTATACCATGTGTAGACATATGAGCGTGACTGTGTCGGACCGCCGAGATCGATATTACCACCGGCAAACGCAGTCGTTGCGATCTGCGGACCCGGACTGAAATACTCGATGGTCGAAGCGTCGATGACCGTAGCCTGTATACCCGTCACGTTGAACGAGGTCATGCTGAGGCGGACAGTGCCGACAGCGGTTGGTGCCACAGGGACATTGACTGTGAAGGTGTTAACCCCCGTGACCGTAGCCGTGTAGACGCCGTCGATAGCGTCACCGGAAGTGAAGTCGAGGATAACCTGCGGAGTACCTGTGAGACCGTGGCTCGCGATAGTGCACGTCACCGTGGTGCCGACATAGGTATAGGACCCAGCCAGATAGCTGAACCCGGTTACCGTGATGTAGGCACCCTCTTTCAGGCCATGAGGTGAGCCAGTGGTCAGGGTCGCGGTGTTGTTATTGTCGCGCTCGTAGGTCGCAGTCATCGCCGTAGTGAATGGCGTAACCACCACAGTCGGCTTGGTTGTGGGGAGCGGCAGCCCGAGTTCGTAATAGTTAGTGGGGTACGGACCTGTCCCTTCGAACGCCAGCGAGTAGTTGCTGACCTTCGGCGTACCGTCGCCGGTATAATAGAACCGCTGGTCCGATATGTCGGACGATGTCACGACGGCAGTGTCCACGTCAGTGGTCCATGACAGCCACTGGTTTTCGCCAAGGGAGTCCTTGAGCGCGTAGAGTGTTTTGATCGTACCGGTGCGTCCTGTGTTACCAACTACGACAGGTTGCGGGTATGGAATGAGGTCGCCAGAATAGAGCTTCGTATTGCGTGCGATCTGCCCGGCAGTCTCCGGTAGGAGTTCCGGTGAAATCTTTGGTGCAACACCAAAGAAGTTTGTGATCTTCACGCCAGCCATGATATACTCATTTACTCCATTTTCATCGGTTCTGGTAGTAGGTTGTTGAACTCAGCTATCTTTCGAATATGATTGATAAATGTGTCGACAGACATACTGCGCTTCATCATATTGCAGGGCGCACAGCAGGGGACGGTATTTTCCGGTGAATAGCCTTGTTCGTTATCCACACGGTCAACCCCATTGTAGCGAAATACTTCGTCACTGAAGCGGTGGTTCCAAATATTGTTCGGTGGTGAACCGCAATAATGACAGTCGCTGGTAATCATTGCGAACCATTGATCTTCCGTGACTTCGAATGAACGACCCATCCTCCTAGCATTTACTTTATAATGGTGTATTGTATTATTTCGAACTACTTCCCATAACGGTTTGCGGAAAGTTTCAGAGGCTATCTGCGCCTTAAGATGCCCACAAGACCTAACCTTAGTGTTACGTAGGGTCGTACCTAGTACGGCTTTCTCCTTACCGCAGGAACATTTTATTAACCACTTGGGGCGAGGTCTACCGCTACCCGGGGTACTGTACCCGGCGAAACCGAGCACTATCATTTCTCCAAAAACCACTCCGGTTAGGTCCTTAATGCGTGGTGGTATATTCATTGTTTTGGGCAATCTGGTGGATCGCCGCAAAGGCAGGCCCATTTGCTGTTATGTTGCTCGATCAGTTTTATCGTCTCAGCCGTGTCTTTCGTGCTATCGTAAGAGATCGGCTTGGCAATACGACAGTACTCACCTTGTGTCACGGCTCCGGTCAAATCGGTTACGCAGCCGTTCGTCGCGCTCAGGATCAGGGATAGTGATAGCAGCTTCACCAAGTTCGATCTGTCGGTTAATCGCATCGTTCATCTCCTTGACGGTTTCCTGACGACCCTGCCGCTTCCAATGCTGCTGGTCGAAGAATGCAAACAGCCTGTCGATAACAGCCAGCAGGGCCGTCAGGAACTTCATCATTCAGACTTCTCGGCGCGGTCAGCCAGAACAACAGCGACCAGACCAGCAACGCCAGCGAGTGCGGTGGAAGCCGCAGTGTACACTTCGTTGGATACACCGAAAGCCAGTGCGAGACCGGATAGGCCAGCATAGGTGCTCGGTTCTTTCAGTCGGGCCAAAAGCCAATGCAAAAAGTTCATATCATTTCCCCTTCGGATATTGCTTCCAAGGAAGCTCCCAATGCGGACCATCTTTGAAGGTACGCCAGTCACCGCCCCATTGGAGCGGAACTTTCTCTAGGTTGGCAGCAGACTTCACAGTCTTAGCCAGCCGGTGGTATAAGGGCCAATCCCATGACACCTTTCCATCGAGCATCGGTGCCAGATCGACAGCGTGCCCGGTCAGGTGGCGTGAGTTCAACGTCTTGGTCGCGCCCTGCTGCATCAACTGCTTCTGCCGCGCTTCGGTACGCAGACCTTCCAGCACGGTGAAGTCAAGATCGGACATAGCCGCAGCACGCTTGACGACGCGCACCAAATCAGGGTGCACGCCTTCGAGACGCATGAGTGACCGGCTACCTAACGTAATGCTCATAATTACCCCATCGATGGATCGAACCCATCAACCTTTCGTGCAGGTCTAAACTGGCCGAGCATGGTCGGATCGTAGTCTGAAGGACCACGGAAAGAACCGAACCCGGTGGTCGGACCCTGCGTTACCTGCTTGCCCATCGTGAGCGTACCCATAGCAGGAGAGCTAGGAGCTACTGGGCTTTTGCCAGCGCGGAAACCGGGACTCACTTTCATGGCACCAGCATAGTCAGCCGCAGCAGCACTACCCGCCGCCTGCTTACCCGCCTTGGTATTCCAGTAGCTCTTAGCCATGTTACTTACCTTTCGCTTTGGCCATGCACTTGCCCATAGCCCGGCACTTGGCAGGCGACGGGCACTTGGCGCAAGGCTTGAAAACCATTCCACCCTTCTGATACGACATCATCTTCTTCTTACCCGGCATAATAACTCTCCTTCACAACAAACCCAATTTCGCACCTGCGAAACCCATGACAGCCATGACCATACCCAAGATGAACCTGTCCACCCAAGCACTAGTCTCCTTCGCCTTAGGCGCTGTCAGTTCTAATTTGGAAAGCCGGTCCTCAACCTTACCGATAGCTTTGAACGCACGCTCCATCGCGTCGGCAGTCTGTGCCTGACGTTCCTCAACAAGCGCCAGCTTGGTGATTGCCTTCGATAACTCGTTCAGCGCGGTTTTCATATCAACCACGTCGCTATGCAGCATATCCAATTTGACAGTCAGGACATTCTCTTGGTTCACGGTAGTACCCTCTTACAGACCTTCACCGGGCGTAACATAGATTACAGATGTACCTGAAACTGTGTCGCCAGTGAAAAAAGAATTGGCGGGGAAACCGAGAATTTCCACGGCACCGGGAAGGATGGGCACAGCGCCAGCGGCAACAGAGACCGCAGCAGCTTTAGCGGCGGTGTCATCGACACCCACGCCGAGAAGTACAACCTCTGTACCTGCGTTGACAATGCGGAACTCCCGCGCCGGGCGCGTAGTCGGGGTTGTAGACACAGCCTGTACCGAAGTCGGGGCTGTAGCCGCAGCAGTGAACGTCACTGTGAGGCCAAGTGGGCTAAATGCGTTGGTGGTCATAACCATTACTCCTATGCCATGAGTCGCTTGGACTTGCGGGTGCTATACATTGTCCTACCTATCTGTGTGAGGAAGCTCCAACCAGTATTGCCACTCACGTTTACACTACCTCCGCTTAATGGTGCCAGCCATGTAGCGCCACCTGTAGCAGTGATATCTCGAATCGATGTATAGTACAATGTGTTTGCCCCGCTACTATCGCTCAGTGTAGCTGCGGAACCCGCGCTGCTGCTGTTCAAAGTAATAAGATTACCGGACGTACCACCTAGATCGACGGCGGTTACAGTCTGCGTAGTACCAGCTGTAAGCGTGACCGTCGCAGGCTGCACCGTGTTGGTGATGTTCGCAAAGGTGTTGCTCTGTTGGATAGTCAGCGCGCCGGAACCGCCCTGATTAAGTGTCGGCCATGATTTTGCGCCGCCAGCAAACGTCTTACCACTCGCACTAGTCATGCTGATGGTGCCTGTAGACGCACTGACAGTTAAGTTTGCTACGTTAGTGTTTGCATCCCACGCAGTCCCACTGCCAGTGATAGACCATGTGCCAGACCCTAAAGTCAGGGTCTTTGTTCCCGCGCCGAGTGCAAACGAGCCTAGGCTTGCGTTCTGACTGTTTCCGTTTAGCGTGCCATTGGTCAAGGTTACAACTCGTGTTGAACCTGCTGCAAATGCGTCTGCAAACTGCCAAGTGCCGCCCACCCCGTTAAAGGTGATCGGAAAATCTAAAGTCTTCCCGATGCAAGTGATGGAATGCGTGCCGGACGTAGCTGCGAACGTCGAGACGCTTGCTCCTGCACCGACTGTGGTTCCGGACGAGAGTGTTAAGCTACCATATATATTTCGGCCATTGTTCGCGAAGGTACCCGAAAATCCGGTAAGATTTATGTTCCTAGCATTACCGATGGTAGCCGTGTCTGTCCCCGCAGTCACAAAAAAGTCGGGCGTGTTGGCCTCGGTTGCCCCTGCGGTGGTACCGTGGAAAAGATTGCGGCTACCGACAGAGCCGGAGTACGTGGCTTCAACGATAGGGACACCAGTATAGCTGAAATTAGTAGCTGTCTGGACGGCCCATACGTTTACAGCATTTCTATAGAGGGAAATTTTCCCCCCGTTGAACGCAATGCTGCGGACATTCGAGTTACTCGACGCAAGCGAAGAGGAGTAAAGGACTTTCCCATTCAGATTTATGGAACCGTTGGTTAACGTCACTGATAGGTTTGTTTTGGCAGGGTTGTTAGCGCCAAGATCGCTCAAAAGCTGCCAAGTGCCGCCGACGCCATCAAACGTGATAAAATTATCTAAGTCGTACCCATTGAAGTCAATGGTCACAGAACTTGTCGCCGCAAAGGTTATGCTTTGGAATCCTGCGCGAGTCAGACGCGTTGATGGAAACGACAGCGATCCATACACAACCCAAAGATTGCTGTGCGTTAGGGTCATCGTGAAATCTAAGTTAGAAACCGTTATGTTTCGGCAAACTGCGCCAACTCCAAGTGTAACGTTGAATGTGGTTCCGTTATCAGAAGCGGCGTCGAAGACAACATCATCTGCCGAGGTAGGCGCAGACACAGCAGGTGTAGTGCGACCAACATCGGTAAACCAGTTCGTTGTGCCTGCCGCGCTCCATGTGCCCGTAGATGTTCCTCCAGATGGCCCCCAATAATATGTAGCCATTACAACGCCCCCAAAACAAACATTGCAAGCTCTTCGTAGCGTACGCCGTAGCGAGACGAACCGTCGTCGAGGACGTCGTGGCAGAACATGCCGTAGCGAGAAGCATCTAGCCCTTCGGCTTCAAACGCTGCTGCCACGTCCTGTGCGATAACGCCCACATGGATGCGCGCATTTTCGCCTTTAAGTTGTACCGCATCTTTAAGGCGGAATTTCTTAACAAGCCCTTTGATCCGCAATGCTACTCGTTTTTCAGCAGCGTCAAGATCAGCGATATCCTGCTTTGCCTCGCGGTCAGAGGTATTGATCGTGCCAGTCGAAGCATAAACGGTGGACCACCGGTTTGAAGCCCCGCCCAGATTTACAACGCCATCAGAAACTGGCCTAAAAACACCGGTAGCACACTGGACTACAGAAGCTCCTTCTGGAGCTAGGTATATGCCGCCGCTCCCAGAAGTGATATTCATAAAGTTTGCGCCAGTATCAGAGCCTATGAACCAATCATCGCTGGAACTAAGCGCCATTCCGTTTTTCGCTGAACCAGCGGAATCATTAAAGTAGATATTTTTATTGTTGGACATGTGGAAAGCACTGTCCAAGAAAAAAATCTGGTTCGAGTCATATCTCACACGGACATTACTAGAGTCTTGCCCATACTGAAGTATGATGCCGCCGGGTGAGCCGGTACCAATGCTTTTCACTATAACGGAATTGGCATTTCCATTATTTACAATGGTGGAATTTATCGTATTGTTTGACGCATCCAACGTGTGTTGCGACGTACCCAACGCGAAGGTAATGGTCTGTGTGCTGAATTGATTGCCACTGAAGGTAGAGTTAGAGAACTCTACAGTAACATCCCCTAGGATACGAGCGTTAGTCGTCATACCGCCGTTTGTGCCAGCGGGGCCGGTTCCTTTTTTGACGTTCAGCTTACCGAACTGACCGCCGGAAATAACATGTGACCCAGTGTCGACCAGCAAAATCCCACCGGTTGCCTGCGAAGTATATATACCGACAAGCTGGTGATAGAGTGTGGCTGTCCCGGAAACGCCGATCTCAATATCGTAGCCGGAAGCGGTGCCATCTGTAGTGGTATATGTACCACAAGTACCCAAAACTTGGACGTGAGCGCCGGTTGCTTTCAACGCCCGCCCCGGAGTGCCGTAAGACGAACAGTTGATGAAGCGCGGGTTGCTTCCGGTCGAGTTTATATTGTCGCCAGTGAACCCTGTCCCAACAAACTGAATGCCGCTGAACTCGACATAAATGCCTGTTGATGTAAGCAAAACGCCATTGGCGTTTTTAACGATGTTGACTTGGCCTTGTGCGTGGAACCGTTGAAAATTGGTCGACTGCGTAAGCGGACCGCAGGCATAGTTTCCGGCGGGGAAATAAATGTCGCTACCCGTGTCAATTGCAGCCTGAACGGCTGCAGTGTCATTGGCCACACCGTTGCCGACAGCACCGAAATCTTTGACTGAAACGAAGTCGCGTAATTTTGCCTGAAGCGTGCGCGCAGTCGCGCCAGTACCTGATGCGATGTGACCGACGAGCGACGATCCGGAAGACGCAGCCAGTGCAGAAAGTGAGACCTTCTCGCTATCGAGTTCAGCAATCGCGTCCTGCACGTTGGTCGAACTGATCGCGCCTGTCGGAGCGAAACTAATCTCACTCGCCTGATCGTGCTCATCAACCATATCAGTGATGGATGCAGCCGTGACGCGGACCTCGATGCGTGAACCAGAGACGAAACTCTGTGCCGTGGTGCCTTCCTGAGCACGAACAATGGTCATCGTGTCGCCGACACGCGCCGTTACCTTAACCACTTCATAGGTGCCGCCAGAGCTTACCAGCGTGGCGTAAAAGTAATCACTCGCGCCGAGAGTAGGAAACAGCGACCCGGTGCCAGCAGCAACAGCCAGACCAACGTCAGAGGCACTGATCGCGGTGGTGATCGTGCTAGTTGCGTTGTTCTTTAGAATGACACCCATATCGTCCTCACAAAAGCAGGAAGTCGTAGTTCGAGACAAACGACTCCAGAACACTAGCAGCAGTAACCCGAAGCTCAAAGCGGCTGTTAGTAGGGAAAGGTAAAGCAAGGGTCCCCTCCTGAGCGCGCACGATAGTCATCACGTCGTCGGTACGGGCCGTGACCTTGACCACTTCGAAGTTGTTATTGGTGTCGCTCAGGGTGGCGTAGAAGTAGTCGCCCGTGCTGAGAACCGGGAAGATCAAGCCTGTGCCGGTAGCGACCGTGAGGGATAGCGCAGTACTGGAGACTGCCGCCGCCGTGGTGGTCGTTGCGTTATTGGTTACTTTCACACCCATCGTCAGGCTCCGAACGGTTGCATCTTGGCGCGATATGTACCGCGCACATTACCAAGGTTGGCACGAGCGCGACGCTCGGCGATCTGATACGTATATTGCTTGGCGTGATATGCCGCCAGTTCCCGGTCAGACCAGTACTGATTGGGTAGGACCAGCAGATGCTGGAGCGCCCCGTGCATGATGACTTCTTCGAGGTCGTCGAAGATAACCGAGTTCATACCTGAAGCATCGCGCTTGGGCTTGAGCGCCAAGAACATCCGCATCGTGTACGGCTCGTTGTTATCCGGCAACGGAAGCACGACAAACTTGTCAGGAGTTATCTGGCAAATCGAACGCGGCGTGCTTGCGTCAGCGACCACGGAGTCGGGTAGGACGAACGGTTCACCGTCGTTGAACAGCGCCTCGTTATACTCATAGTTGTTGTAGCTACCCGGAGGAGTTAGGCTCCACAGGACACTGGGGTCTTCGCCCGAATAGAGATCAGCCCATTGCGGATAGAGCCGCAGGGCGTCGTCGAGCGTTAGCTTTTCCAGATGGCTGCCGTTGACGATAGCAGCAAAGACTGCGTGTGCGTCCGTGTTGACCGGTTTGTCGTAAACATATTCGTGAACCCCCGGCAGGAGGTCGAACAGCGGCACCTCGTAACGCCACGCCAGCGTACGCTCGCAAGTCCGGATCGCCGCGTCACGGATATACTGGATCATCGTCGCAGTCGGACAGCCCGGAACGCTCGGGTTGATCTTGGCAGCCAGAGTGGAGAACGCACGATCAGCCATCAGATCACCTGCCTCGGGTTAAGCCCAGCGTCTTCCGTATCGGTAATGGTCCGGGTCTGGAGACCAGCCGCAAGCGTCTGGTTGAATGAGTCTTGGAACAGTTTGGCCCGGCCCGAATTGACATGCTCGTTATCGACCGACTCGGCGAGGAACACGACGCCGTCCGCAGCCACAGGGAGATATGCGTCGGGAAGCGCCACAATCGTCTGGTTCAGCGTATAGGCGGGAGGGACCTGTGCGTACTCACCGACGAGCACGACCCCCGTCGCAGGGCGGGGGTATAGGAAAAACTTATTGGGGTTGCGGACATGCCGCATGAAGTTCAGCGGCGTGCCTGCCGCTTCGTTGACCCATCCGGGACTCATCTGGTCGAGAACTTCCCGATTGACCTCGGTGACAGCATCACCGTTCTTGATCTGGAAAATCTCGACGAGACGTAGCGAGTCGCTCGGACAACTCTGGATAACCGTGTTCGCGGTTGTGGGGATATCACCGATGACCAAGAATAGATCGGGTCGCAGGATCGACATGCGGCGCAGCGTCTGATTGACGAAGCCCAACAGTACCGTGTCGCTATAGCGATACGGTGTCCGCGAGTCCTGAACAAGTACTCGTGCTTCAGCGATGATATCCGCAGGCGTCATTCAGGCCAACCCCGTACAGCTTCAGCAGCCAGTTCGGGATCAGTATACACAGGTTCTACGGGAATGTCAGTAGTAAGATCGAGACCCTTGCTCGGCTTTCTCGTGCGCTTAGGTTTGGCGATCTCTTCGATCTTCTCGGCTACCACGGGGGTGATGAACCGCTCAGGATATGCTTCCTGCTCGGTGACCACTTCGCAGGCAGGGTGAACCGCCATGCGCTCGTTATATTCGTAGATGAACCCGTCAGCCTTGACGCGGATATATTGTTTCTCGGTCATTGCTTTTCCTTATCGTGAAGGGTTTACTTTTTCGGGCGACCGCCACGGATGTTAGTGGTGCCTTCTCGCGCCAGTATCTCCATTGCACGGCGTGCACGGGCTGGATCACTATTGGCCTTAGCTGCCTTCTCGGCCTTGACTGTGCCGGGTTTGTGTAGGCTTCTGGTGTATTTATCAGCAGGCATCTCAGTATCCTTTCTACTTCTTCTTTGCTTTGCCAGCTTCGCTCAACGCGATAGCTATGGCTTGTTTGCGGGATTTGACAAGTGGGGCTTTCTTCGGACCCTTGGGGTCCCGGCCAGCGTGGAGCGTGCCGCGTTTGAACTCACCCATTACCTTGGCTACTTTGTCGGGTTTCTTGGCCATATCAGTTCCTCGTATTTCCATAGCCGGTACCGGAACTACGGATGGTCTTATTACTCCGCACCACCATACTATCCAAGTTTTCTTGTCGCCGCAGGTTGCGCTCACCTCTATTACGCTGCGCAGCGGATGCTGCCTCCTGTTGCGCCCACCGTTTCCTCACCGCTGCGTCACTTTCACCGGGGTTTCGGCGTATCCACTCTTGGGGGGATACTTGGACAAGGTTAGACTTCTCAGCCATATTACTTCCCTCTACGTTTGCCAGACGGGGACACAGGCCATGACTGCCGTGCAGGTCCCGTCTTCTTGGTACTCATGGTCTTGCGCTCACTGGCGGTCAACTTCTTAGCAGCAGCTGCCGGTCGACACGCAGGATAGCCTCTTGAAGACTTCTCCGATCCGGACCGCCCACAGGGCTTACCGGTCTTTACATCGACCCACTTCTCGCCGAACCATTTGCCGAGACCGCCCTTACTCATGACTTCTTCACCCGGTTGTCTGGACCCTTCCAACCGCCGCCGCGCTTCTTGTACTCCTTAGCTGCCCACGCGTTTGCATAGGCGCTGGGATACACGTCGAACTTCGCTTTGGCCTGAGCTTTTACCGAGGACCACAGCGACGGGTTGGTGGGCTTCGGGCTGGCCATCAGCAGTTCCATGCCTTGAGAGACAGCGCTTTGCGTGTCGGGCGACCCTTCTCGTCCTTCATCGGTCCGGGCATTCCGGACATACGCGCACAGAAGGATTTGCGACGACCCTTGTCCTCTTTGGTCTTCGGGTTAGGAGCAGGCGGCTTGAGGCCCGGCTTGCCGGGATTGGCCTTATTGTAGGACGCACGACCCTTGGCGTTCAAACCGCCTTTGGGGTCCTTCCCTTCCTTACGGGTCCACGCTGGGGTCTTAGGCATTACGCGATCCTTTCAACCGACATAATTGCCGATGGAATAGCAGGTATCGCCGGAGGTCCGGTTACCGCTGCGGTGTGATCGAGTGTAACTGCGGTGTTTTCCGGGAGCCAAAACACTTGGACATACTGCCCTGCGGTCACAGTGACATAGAGCGATATCTGGAAGAACGCGCTGCCGCCATCGGTGGACTTCGGTACGGACATTTTCGTTGCAGACCGAGTAATGTTCGTGCCATTCAGCGCAAACCAGATGGTTACGTCGTGGTCGCTGGTATCCGTGTTAGTCAGCTGCAAGTTTGGCGTCAGAGCATATGTGCCTGCCGCAGCAAACGTCAAACGTGTGAGGTTAGTACCGTCCGTCACCATCGTGATACCCGCGCCAGCGACTTCGACTGTACCGAACTTCACAGCAGCCGGGACAGTTGTGCTACCCGTCTGGTCGGTGATGTCAGAGAACGCAGCATAAGCGCGGTTCGTAACTGTGCTGAACGGAACCTTACCACTTAGGATATCGACGTTGGTGATGTTCACCTCGCCCGTACCCTTTGGTGTAATGTTGACATCGATGTTCGTGTCAGTGCCGTCAGCAGCAAGTGTGTTACCGTTTAGATTGCACCCAGCCGCAGCATTCCCAGTCGCAAGTGTGGTCGACTCCACCAAAGTAAGCCCAGTGAACGAACCGGTGAAGGTCACACCCGAGATCGCGCCGCCTGTGATCGAGACGTTGTTCGAGTTCTGCGTGGCGATAGTACCAAGACCGAGGTTCGACCGAGCAGTTGCGGTGTCCGAAGCACCCGTGCCGCCATCAGCGATAGCAAGGTCAGTGATCCCTGTAATTGTACCGCCAGTGATAGCAGCCCTAGCGATGGACACCGAAGCCGTCCCACCGGGGGTCAGAAGTAAATTACCGTTGTCCAGCGTCGTGATGGTGTTGCCGTTGAACTGGATGTTATCCACCGAGGCAGACACGGTGCCGAGCTTCATAGCCGTCGCTACACCAACGCCGCTGTAGACCGTCTGCTCGGTCGCAATCGGACCGCCGTCGATATGCAGCAACTGATCATACGTAGCGTTGATCGCTGATCCGGTTAGGTTAGTTGGCATTTGTCGCTCTCCTTACGCTCTCGGTACTACTTGCGTCCGGTACGCAAACAGCGCCTCTGACGCTTTACCCATCGCGTCATACCCTGCGGCGCTGGGATGAATATAGTCAGTCGGTATATTGAGCGCATAACTATTTCCATCGAGCAAACTCACGTCAGCCGTGTTTGCTGTCTTAAAGCTATCAAACGCCGTGCGGATATAACCCAAAGCAGTAAGTCGGTTTACGCCCGTAGTGTTGTTGGGATAATCAGGGTCACCCCCACCAAGACCGCCAGATGGCTCATGCGGTTTAATAGCAATCATTTTCAGGTTGCTGATCCCGGTCATGGCCTCCAATTTATCATAATGGTTCTGGATATAGCCTTGGTATGTTGCAGCATTAGGTACTACGGTAGTCCCGACGAAAGCATCGTTAAGACCCTCGTTGTATATGACAGAAACGGAAGTGTAGCCGACGCCTTGGTTTCGTGCGATGTTCTCCATGCGCCGCAGGTTGCGGATTTCTAGCATGTACAACATCCCTGACGTTTCCACCTCGGTAGAGTTACGAGAGAAATTCGCCGCTATCACCGTTGTCCCACCTGCTGCGTTACTATAAGTACCGCTGGGAACCAACCAAGTTGACCCAGTAGCAAGTTTTAGGATGTGGAGTGGACGACCGTCGTTTGACCGCTCAATACGTGCATTAAGCAAACCTACTTCGAGGCCGCTGTCGCTTGCGCGACTCGGCGGGTTGTTGTTGGCCGCAGCTGCCGACAACATTAACCGCTGCATGACACGGCCAGTCGTAGCGCTACTCGTGTTGTTCCGTGCGTCGATCAGGACTGCCTCGTTAAACGCGGCTCGCTGTTCTGCCGATAGACTCGTTAGCGGGAACGTGCCCTCTGAGGTACTTTCCCCGATAACCGCTGCCAAATGTGCTTGGCGCGGGCAATGCCACGGGGTCAGAAAGATGTTGCGCGGGCGGTTTCGCTCCGCCGCAAAATTTAGGATTTGCCGCAGTTGTGCGTCAGTAGCCGTACCAGATAAGATGGCGATACCTGCTACTTCCATACTTGAAATTGGCCCGGCACCGGCAAGATTTCCAGAACCAATCGCTGTCACGTTGTTAGTCGCTGCTGCGATCTGTAAGGAAACCATGCACCAACCGCCGGAAAACACATCGGTTGGGCCAGCTGCCGTCGTTCGGCGCGGAACCTCCGATATACCCCACCCATGCAAGGCGCGGATCGTCGATCCGGAGGAACCATAAAACTCCTGTCCAACCGCATCGTTATTTGGCGCAGCAAAATAATAGCCGCTGTGACCTTCTGGGCAGCGAAACAGTAGAGCAATTGTCTGCGTTGATTGCGCCGGAGTCTTGAACCAACCACTAGTTAGCCGCAGCCATCCATCTAGCGTCCACGCGACAGTACCACCGCCGTTGGTGATGTCTGCCGTTCTTCCCCCAACGATATCGCGCAGAGCGGTACCTACGCCTTCGTCGCAGGGATAATATGAAACCACGTTTGTGGGTAACTTAAGTCTGGCGGCAGCGTCGATTGTGTTCGATAAAACCTCGGTTAGACGCGCATAGCCGTCGACAATAGCCTTGCTGGTCTTGAACTCAACCTCTTGTATCCACGGGGCACCACTGGCTGTACCAGAAACGCCCAAAAGCCGGTAGTACCGGAAAGCATAGATATTACTGCTAAGTACCGTCTGGACCTGCGTCGTAGCGCCGCCCAACGTGAACGATGCGCCGACATCGGACCAGCTGCTATTGTCGTTTGACCCCTGCCATTTCCATGTTCCGTGAGCCGCAGTCGAACTCTGTTTCCACGTTACTTCTGTGATTACACGAGCCGACGTCTGTCCGAAATCAAACGATATCACCAGTCCAGAAACAGATACGGCATTAAACGAAATGCTGTCGGATGTATTATTAGCAGTCAGCCCATCAACCAGATTGGGTGCTGTTCCAGCCGCTAGAAGGGTGGGACTAACGAACGCAGTAACGCTCGCTGTCCGGTCTCCTTGTCCGCTGGTATTGGTATATGATGGTGCGCCTTCGGCAAGTCGTGCAGTTGAAGCTGCGTTCGGGTAGCGAGCTATTTCCGTCGCTACAGGACCAACGTCGTTTCTGTAGCGGATGATGTCGTTACCAGAGACAACTTGGAACTGCTGACCGGTTGTCGTTGCAGCCAGTCCGGCAGCTGTATCAGCATAGACCGCAGCGTTGACGTAAGCTGCGTCACGGGCAGTTTCGGCGGCAGTCTGTGCAGCCTCTGCATTTGTCTCGGCAAGCTGCGCTGCGTTACGCGCATTTTCCGCCGCGAGTTGGGCGGCTTCCGCATTGGTCTCAGCAGTTTCTGCATTGGTCTCAGCAGTCTCTGCGTTGGTCTCAGCGAGTTGCGCTGCATCCCGCGCTGCTTCAGCCGCAGTCTGTGCTGCGATCACGCTAGCATATGAACTCCACCCAGAACCGTTATAGACTGTGGTGTATTTGGTAGCTGAGTCGAGGTAGTAATCCCCGATTTGTAGCGCATCGCCGTTCAGCCGAGCCGAAGGGGCGCTGTTCAAAACGCCAAGATAGTACTGGAGTGGTAGGTCCTCAACCATACCTTCGGCAAGCTGAGACCGATCAATGCGCTTCGTCGACGCCGTCGAGGCATCATAGATGACGAGCTTGTCGTCGTTTGATGATGCTGCGCCAGAGAGCGGATCAAGGTCGGGAATGCGTTTGCCAGCCATATCTCTATCCTATGTTGATGGGGGCGCGAAGCCCCCACCGTTTACGCCGGGGTGACTGCGTTAGAGCCGTCAGCACGAACCCAAGTCGAGTTGGCGTTGGCCCCTGTTGCAATCATCAGGCGACTGTTAGTCGTATCGAACACGATGGTTCCGGCAGCCTTGCCGGTCGTATTCACTGCATTGCCGATAGCACCGATCTCAGCAGCCGTGTTAGTGCGAAGCTGGATATAACCAGTGGTCGCATCAACATTGCCAGTGAGCGTGCCGCCAAGCGTAGCGCCGGACAGCGTGACGTTATAGAGCGTGCCGCCCTGAATGGTCACATTGTCCTGAGTAATACCGCGATAAACACCCATGATAACCTCCTAAGAAGGAGGGGCTGCCTTCCGACCGGGAACCCCCAATCCAGCCAGCAGCCCCAAACTATTAAGCGCAGTTAGCGACGATAGCCCATGCCTTCACAACAGCGTTGGCCGGAACCGCCGTATTGAGAAGAATGTCAATGGTGTCAGCCGTCTTGATAACCGTGGGGTTAGCAAGGTTGTCCGAGTCCATTGCTACAGCGTTCGATGCGAAGTCATCGCAGTAGACGTTGGCAGCGGCAGGCGAACCACCGGTATAACCGAAGTCGAACGTCGCGGTCGTGTTGGTCGTTTCCGCCGAGACGACGTTCAGACCAGCAGCGAGAACTACCGAGTAAGCCGGGAGGTTGATAACCTGAAGGGTATCGGTAGCAGCCAGAGCCGTAGCACCAGCAGCAGCACGCGCTGCGACAATCGCAGCAAAGTCGAGTTCGACTTCAAACTTGTAGACACATGCAGTGTCCGGATACGCAGCGGTACCCTTATTGAAGCCGAGAGAGTCAGTATAAGCAGCCATCTTTAAATCCTTTCGAGCAAGACAGGGGGCCGAGGCCCCCCGTCAAAATCAGAACTGAACCACAGAAGTCGAGAGCGCTTCGCCCTTGACGACCTTGTAGCCATACACCTGAAGACCACGGATGATGTTACCGAAGGTCGTTTCAGAGCGGATGGTTTCCATGTTGGTCATCTGCGAGGCAAAGGTGAAGCCCATCTTGTGCCCAGCGATGATGTTGTACTTGCCCGAAGACACGTACAGGTTGTGGCTCACATAGAGGGTGAACCGGTCAACCATGCCGAGACGGCCATTGCGGACAATCGACTGGCTGTCGCCGGTCAGCGATGCGTCCTTCAGTTCCGACTTCTTGATCAGACCAGCCATCTTGGCAGGAATGACGAGGAAGCGGTCGGCTTCCGGAGCATTTGCTTCATCGAGGACGGTGCCCATGTCGACGATCAGGTCGATCACCGAGGTGGTGCCGCCAGCGCCGTCCTTGGTCACGGTCAGCGGAGCGCCGGTCGTACCGAGGTTGAACGAAGCCGACTGCTCACCGGCAGTTGCGCCCTTGTTGGTGGCAGCGATGTCGGGCAGCAGGTCAGTCAGGACGCGCTGGTCGATCTTGATCTTCATACGCTCGGAAGCGTCCTTCGACCAAGTGTCCATCAGGTTGATGTCCGACTGCACCTTATCTACGTCGTCTTCGACGCAAGCAAAGTATTCGCCCTTGTCGATGACAAGCTGGAGCTTCGGCTTGTCCGGATTTTCGACGGTCAGGCTCTGGCCCTTGACGTAGTCACGGATCGTGATTTCCGGCGTGGTGCGGATGTTGACGGTGTCGCCATACTGGCGGATTTCACCTTCATAGTCGGTGTTCGAAATTGCTGCGAGCACGGTGGCGTCGTAGAAATTTTCGATCAGCTTACCCGACCAGATTTCGGGAATGAAGTTGCCCGAGTAATTCGGACGACCGGGAGAAACAGGATACGACATAGTGAACTCTTTCTAATCAAGCATTGATAACAATACGACCTTCCCGCTGCGCGGTAAAGATGTCGCGTTCGATACGGCTCCGCTCCTGTTCTCGACCCTTGTACTTACCAGACCGGACGTCGTCGAAGAACTTCTTGATGTCGTCAGGTGAGTAGGTCTTGGGCTGCTTGGCAGAGGATGAACCAGTGCCGCGTGAGCGACCCGGAGCAACCTGCTTTTCAAGCTCGATAGCAGGGTTAGGAGAGGATTGAGCAACAGGGGCTTGTCCAGTAGACTCAAGCCAAGTCCGGAAAAATGCACTCACCCGATGGGCATCGAGGGAGCGTTGGGCGTCTTCGAGGTAGGTCTGACGATTTCCACCAGTAAGCGGATCAGTTTCCAGCAACCAAGACTGGAACCCGTCGTCATCGTTAACATCGCGCCAATTGGGTACATAGTTAGTCAGATCAGACCAGAACTGCTGTTCCGCCGACACCTGCTGACGCTGCGACACCGCTTGAACTTGCGGTACCACGGTTGCCTGCATTTGCTGGAGGAGACTCTCGATCTGGGCAAGGCGTTGAGCCACGGGGACAAGTTCCTCGCGGCTTACCTTGCGCATCACATCAATCGACTCACCATATTCGCTGGTTTCCTGTTCGGTGACATAGCGCACAGGCTCTGCCTCCTTCTCAGTCTGCCCCGGCGCAGGTGATTGTGACTGTGAGAGCGTAGCAAGTAACTGCTCCATCTGCTGCACTCGCTGCTCAAGTTCACCTTTCTGGCGAACCGTCGCATTGTATGAACCCTGAAGGGAACGCCACCTCTGAGCATAGGTCTCAGAGTTTTCATTTTCCGTATCTGACGCACCGGAAGTGTGCTCGTCTGCCGGTGCCTGAGCGGCATTGTCATCCACATTCGCGTCAGCCGAGTGGTCCATATCTTCGCCGCCCACGTCTTCACCCTCGGTCGGATTGGTATCCGCCGGTTCAGGATCGCCATTAAGCTGCTTGTACAGTTCCTGTACGGCTTCGGATTGCTTACGAACTTGCGCTGGAATTGCCATGTTAATTGCTCCAATCTGTGAGCTTGATTAGTCGGCTCATATATCAGCCGCTAGGTTAGGGGCATCATTGGCGAACTTAGTGAGTTCGCCCAACACTTGGCATCTGCCCTGATAAATACCAGTGTTGTCGACCGCGTGCGGTAATCTACGGAGTTCTTGCATCTCCCACTCACGCAGCCAGTCCAGAAGGACAGGAAACTGCCTGACAGAAGCGGCAAGCGCCTTGATTACTTGAGGTTCGGGGCGGTTCATGCTGCCCCACTCACGCGGTTAGTGACCGTGTTTCCTTCCATCCCACCTTTGGGAGCGCCGCTTGCATCAGTCGGAGCAGGGAGGGCTTGCTGGGTCTGCTGTGGCATCGCAGCCATGGCAAGCGCCGTCTGTTGCTGATCATATACGGACTTCTCCCGAGACGGGACGACGTCATCCACGGACATTTGCAACCCTTTGGCCACTTCGCGAAGGATCGCGGCACGACCGTCCTTACCAATAATTTCGATATCGAAGGGATTGGCGGTTGCGTTAAGGAACTCGATGCGGCGCACGTTGACGGTCTCCTTGACCGCGAGGTTGATGGCACCCTTGGCCACTACCTCAACGTCGCCCTTAATGGACTCATCCTCGTCATATCGCATATTATACACGAACTGGCGCTGGACGATGGGTTTTACGATGTCGCTGTCAATGTGCATGACGACCTGACGTATGCCTTTGCCTGCCGCGCCCATCAGCATCGAGAGACCTGATGAAGTACGCCCTGCCCCCTGCACATTCAGGTCGCCATAGACATAAGCCGGAATGCCCGAGTGATCATCAGCAAGTCTGGAGAACTTCTCGTAGACTGCCATAAGCTCACTGGCGCGTGAGTCCGGCTGCGTGAAACGGATCGCTGGCGCGGATGATCCAACGGGATCGTTGACCGTCTGCCAGATTTTCCAAGGTGATAGCTGGGTGATATCTTCGTTGGGTGGAATGCGTTCGAGATTAACCTCGACCTGCGGCCCTGAAGCAATACCCATATTGTTGACCAGTGCACGAGCAGCTGCGTTGCAGACACCCTGAAGGTCTTCGATGATCTCGGGGATACCCTTACCCCAGAAAGCGCCGGGGCACTTGATGAAGCTAGTCTTCGAGTAAGGCTTCTCACCCAGCGGGTCGTAATTCAGAACCGCCTTGATGGCATAGTTACCCACGAGCCAGACATTGGCGTCATACTCCCGAGCAGGATCGGGGACCTCGTCCTCGCTCATCCCCCACTCGATAAGCATCTTACCGCTGATCTTACCCCAGAACTCCAGTGCATCGAACTCGGTCGTCGGGCGCATATAGCTATAGTATTTGCGCTCTTCCTCGTCCTTCTGGAGTTCCACATCCTCGTTGATCCACGACTGACCGTTGCCGATCTCAAGGACTTTGCGGATGGCGTCGTCATCATACCCCGGCACACCGATAAGCTCAGATAACTCTGTGCGCGACAAGCGGTGATGCTCGAACAGATACCCCTCGTTGAGGGTGCTGATACCCGGCTCAGGATAGATACGGAACGGATCGACCCGCTCACACTCAGGACCGAGACGCTCGATGGCCTCAACCCGTGTGCGACCGCCGGTCGTTTTCCAGCCCAGTGCACGCTGCCTACGGACAACCGGTCCTTTGATGAACGCAGCCGGGAACGTGACAAGATCAGTGATGAAGTCGTTGAACGCTGTGGCCCAACCGCCTTGGGCGAACTGATCCTCGATCTTCATCTTCATACGGTCAGCCCTGATCTGGGTCTGACGCAGAATTGCAAAGCGATAGTCCTGACTGACCATCTCGCGCAGTTCCATCATCTGCGCCTTGGTCGGAGCCTGCCCCGAGTTCTGCACGATTTCGAGAACCTTCTCAGCGAAGGCACTCTGCACTTCGGCAGACTGAGCGGGTGACAGATCAGGAATGGGTGTAGCGTCAAGGTCCCACGGGGGACCGCCACCGGTCTCAAGGAGAATGTCACGCAGCCAACTCTCGGCAGCACGGCACTTCACCTCGGTGATCATCATGTAGATTTCGGAACCGCCTTGGCTCCTGATCTGCTGGAGTTTGTCCGCGTCATACTCGCCGTTGCGCTGACGCATGGCCCGGAGCATGATCTGCTCGATGGGACGCTTGGCCATCTCGGCCACATCCCAGCACTGCCGGAGGTACCCTGTCAAACCAAGGATGACGGGTTGGTTCTGCCGATCCTGAAGAGCGCGGTCCGCCGCTTCTTGCTCTTGCCGAGCAAGTTCATCGTTGCCGACAACTCTGAGGAACGTAAGACCTGCCATCTATCAGTAGCCCTTGCCGCCCTTGGACATCTTCTTGATGACCTTGGCCCGTGCTTTGACTTCGTCAACCTTGTCGGGCATCCACATACTGTCTCTACTGACGATATCGAACGCATGGTCACACGACATGCCTTGGTTAACATACCCAGCGGCAGCGCGCATATTGGCGCTGGAAGTCAGCGCCTTGGTCTTACCCATGCCGTACTCGTCGGCCTGTTCCTTGATAGCTTCCATATACAGGTCACCACCAGTCTTAGTTTTGGTGCCGATCTTATTCCCCATATAGCCGTACACAGGCTGTTCGCCCTTAACGCCAGAGGTATCCATCTTGGGGTTTGTCGAGTAAATCGTCATATCCACACCTATCTAAGATATTTGGCTAAACTTAGCATGGTATGTTTGTGCCCGCAACACACAAAAAACCCCGGAGCAGCACAGTGGAGAGGATGCGCTCAACGGGGGATAAGTTGCGCTCGGTCAAGCAAGAAATACGTATCAGGTCCAGCCAGCAGACGCAACCCGTTTGATGTCACGCCGCTGCGTAACCATGGCCCCTTCCCCAGCACTGTGTAGATGCAAACACAGATACTGCAACGCCTCGGCAATATGGCTGTGTTTGTTCTTGTCGATCATCCCATCGGTCTTGGGTTTGTACCGGTAGCCCCCCATCATGGCAGCCTTGAGCGCAGTGCAT